>Ga0209212_1000141_pt1 | contig 144734 bp, 177 predicted proteins | sample RifGroC2_FD_183996 | JGI IMG/M metagenome (GOLD analysis project Ga0209212, IMG submission 183996) | Groundwater microbial communities from Rifle, Colorado, USA - Groundwater C2 (SPAdes) (version 2) | ecosystem: Environmental > Aquatic > Deep subsurface > Groundwater | place: Rifle, Colorado...
ACACCTCACCATGAAAATATCCCGTGCCAAATTGGAAGAACTGGTGGATGACTTGATTCAAAAAACCATCGAACCTTGTAAGAAAGCTTTGGCCGACGCCAAGATCGACAAATCCAAAATTGCTGAAGTTATCTTGGTTGGTGGTATGACTCGTATGCCCAAGGTCCAGCAAGTAGTTAAAGACTTCTTTGGCAAAGAACCCAATAAATCGGTTAACCCAGACGAAGCTGTCGCCCTTGGTGCCGCCATTCAAGGTGGAGTCATTTCCGGCGATGTCAAAGATGTTCTACTGCTCGACGTTACTCCTCTAACTCTCGGTATTGAAACCATGGGAAGTGTGATGACTCCTTTGATCGAAAGAAACACCACCGTCCCCAGTAGCAAGTCCCAAGTCTTTAGCACCGCAAGCGACAATCAACCACAAGTCGAGATCCACATTCTCCAAGGCGAGCGCCCCATGGCCGCGGACAACAAAACACTCGGCAGTTTCATTCTCGATGGTATCCCTGCCGCCCCCCGCGGTATTCCTCAGATCGAAGTTACTTTTGACATCGATGCCAACGGTATCTTGAATGTACAAGCCAAAGATAAAGCCACTGGCAAAGAGCAAAAGATTACCATCAAAAACGCCACCAACCTTTCTGACGAAGAAGTGGAAAAGATGAAACAAGAGGCAGAAAAATATGCCGAGGAAGACAAGAAGAAAAAAGAACTGGTCGATAAGAGAAACGAAGCCGACACTCTGATTCTTCAAACCAGAAAAGTCCTCAAAGACGCCGGAGATAAATTTGGAGCTGATGCCGCCAAAGAGATGAATGAGTCTCTGGATGAACTGGAAAAAGAACTCAAAAACGACTCAGCCACCCTCGAATCTCTCGATGCCAAGTTAAAAACTTCCACCGAGCTGGTTCAAAAATACGCTGAGGCTCTCTACAAAGCGGCCAGTGAAAAAGACAAACCAGTCGAAGATACCAAAGCCGAAGGCGACGCCACCGAAACCAAATCAGACACCAAAACGGCAGAGGAAGGCGAAGTCGTCGAGTAAAAATTGAATGTCCACCACCAGAGATCTTTACGATATTTTGGGACTAAGCAAGTCCGCTTCGGCGGCGGAGATCAAATCTGCCTATCGTAAGTTGGCTCTCAAGTGGCACCCGGACCGCAACAAAGAAGCCGATGCTCACGAAAAATTCAAGGAAATAAACGAAGCTTACGAGGTATTAAGTAGCTCTGAAAAGAAGTCCAAGTATGACCAGTTTGGTCACGCCGCCTTCGGCGGCGGCACCGGTTTTAATCCCAACGGCAGTGCCTCCGGCAATCCGTTTTCGTCATACTACTCCACCGGCGGCAACATCAACTTTGAAGATCTCTTTGGTGGACAAGGAGGGTTTTCCGACCCCTTTGATATTTTCAGTGCTTTTTTTGGTGGTGGCACTCAAGGTCGCCGTCAAGCCAAACCCCACTACTCTCTAAAAATCGAATTTATGGAAGCGGCCAATGGCACCGAAAAAACCATTGTCCATCAAGGCAAACAATACACTGTCAAGGTTCCTGCCGGTATCGATGAAGGCAATCGCATTCGTTACGACGCTTTCGATGTCAGTTTTGAAATTAGAAACAGCCCTATTTTCAAACGAGAAGGTAATGATGTCATCGTCAACCACGAAATTCCCCTTACTCTGGCTATTCTTGGAGGTGAAACTGTCGTCCCTACCCTCAGTGGCGATCTCAAAGTCCGAGTCGGCTCCGGTACCCAGCCGGAAACCGTTATCCGTCTTTCCGGTAAAGGCATCAAGCATCTTCAGTCCAGTCGTCACGGCGATCTCTACATTCGCTACGTCATCAAGATCCCCACCCGTCTCTCCGGCCAGCAAAAAAACCTCCTCCGCGAATTCGAAGAGTTGTTCTAGTATTTGTCATTGCGAGGAGTTCCGCCAGCTGGCGGACTGACGTGGCAATCTCACTCCACGTGTCATTCCGGGCTTGACCCGGAATCCATTCCCATTACGACTTTCACACTTTCGTCATCGCGAGCGAAGCGCGGCAATCCATCTCCAAAAACATATTTCGAAAGCTCTCTCCTCATCTGAGACTCGTTGGTTATGTCCTTACAGTAAGCCAGAAATCTCAGGAAAGTGGCCGGCTGTGTTTTTCTAAGTTTATTTAGCACAATATCCGCAATCTCAATCGACATAATTCTTTTTCTTTTTAGAAATAGCAGTTCTCTTTCCACCTCTCTAGTTATTTTTTCCACCACCTTTTCCCGCTCGGGAGTTTTAGATCCAATAGTGGCCCCGTATATTCCAGAGTAGAGCTTACTTCGATTAAACACTTCCGACTTGCCGGATTTCTTAATCACCACCAAGTGCGACAAGTCGACCACCTCGTGAGTCGTAAATATTTCCTTGCAATTCAGGCATTTTCTTCGGCGCCATATTTGAGTCTCACTCAAGGTAGGTCTAGAATTGGTGACTTCTGTTTGCGGTGTATGACAATAAGGACATTCCATATCAATATGTAGTTATTATATTTGTAGTTTTAGATCTATTTAAGATCTGTGTCAAGCCTATCATGTCCAGTTTAATATCTATATCATGCTCTATCAATATCTTGTCACTTTAAATATTATTTGTTTATGAAAAAAGAACAAGAGAACAAAAAACAATCTTGGGTTACAGTCGAGTGGGATTATGAGTGGAGTGGTACCAACCGCGCTTGGTGGGACAAGAATTATGGCAAGGAGAACTGGCGTCTAATTTGGCAATTACCAAACAAAGAATCGCTGGATTTTGATCAACTGTTTGCTTTGTTTGTAGATAGTTACGCAAAATATTTCGAAGACAATCCAGTTGATGCTCTATTCCTTACTAATCATTTTTCCTATGTCTATGCCTATGACTTTATTTATGAAAAAAAGGAAGCTTTTGACCCTCACGCTCTATATGACAAACAAGGGAAAGCAGATCAGTTTTATCATGCTGCCATTAATCTCTCCTTAGTAAACACCTTAGGTCTAGAGTTCAAAGGATCTCATCCCGCAGGCCGCGGCGAGACAAAATTCTGGTTTCCAAGCCAAATCCCGATCGAACGTCAAGATATTATTCACCCTGCCATTTATCCAACTCTCGAAGATTTCTATAAAAAAGCACAAAAACTTCAAATCAAAAAATGAACAAAGAACATGAAAGTGAACAAAATTGGAAAACCGTCGGTAGACCAAGTTATCTTGGAAAAAAGAAGGACGAGCAATACTCTCTTTGGGACAAAGAGTACGGTCGTGATAACTGGCAAATTGCTTGGCAACTTTCAAACGGTGAGATTCTGGGCTTTGATCAAGTATTTCAGCATTACGTTGACGGTTACGCTCTGTATTTTGAAAATCACCTTGACGAGGCTGTTTTTCTGACAGAAAACTTTTCGTATGGTTACGACAAGGAGCTCACAAGCAAGGAAGAGGCTTTTAATCCTCGGGCCTTAGTAAACAAGCCTGGTAAGCCAAATCAATTCCACCACGTTGCTCTAAACTTTGCTCTTGAGTTTTACCTGGGTCTTGAGTTTAAAGGTATGGAACCCATCCAAATCCGTGAAGGTAAACCCAATACAGATCCTTCTACCTGGCCAGCTGGTTGGCGGTGGGGACCAGGTCGTATTCCCGCTGTTCACCCCGAGCTTATCCCCGACGGCGGATCCAAAGTTTGGTGGCAATCGGGTAGTATTGAAGATCTCTATCAATCTGCTAAGATTCTTCAAATTAAGAAATGAGTAAAAAACTGGAAAAAATCACCCATCTACTTTACGAACTGGGAACGCTACGTAAAATCGCTCGTAGTCACCGGCAGACACTTCTCACGAACGACTTGTCGGACAACATCTCTTCCCACTCTTATCGAGTCACTGCTATTGGCTGGTTTTTAGCTAAACTGGAAAAGGCCGATCCTTATAAAGTAGTGATGATGTGTTTGTTTCATGATGCCGGTGAGGCCAGAACGGGAGATCAAAACTGGGTCAATAAAAAATATGTCAAAACTTTCGAAAACGAAGTCGTTAAAGATCAGCTCTCCGGCATTCCGATTGCCGGTGAACTTCTAAAAATTACCGGCGAGTACGAAAAAAGAGAATCTCTTGAAGCCAAGCTGGCCAAAGATGCCGATTTACTGGATCAAATTTTGCTTCTCAAGGAGTACGCTTGGCAAGGAAACCAAGAAGCCTCGAGCTGGTTGAAAGGTGATGTCCACATTAAGCGTCTATTTAGTAAGACAGCCAAGCAAATTGCTAAAGAAATAATATCCCAAAAACCCAGCGACTGGTGGTATCACTCAGGCTGGACCTCCGATAGAAGAAAATAATCTTTAACCTGTCTTTTCTTGTCATTCCGGACTTGATCCGGAATCCATCTGAATTTTCTCTATCTCCTTAATAACTTTTACATAACTCTTTTTATCCGCCGGATCAATTCCAATGAGCCTGCCCATCTTCATCCTTAATCTGGGATTTATAGCCATACATCCTAAGGCTAGGCCCAATCTGATCCTTTGCCATTCCTGCTCACTTCCGATCATTTCTGTGTCCCAATCAATCACTACCTCTCGGTTATTTTTTATTTTTGATAACTCCGAATATATTTCCCATATGACGTTTAGAGGTTTCTCTCCATCAAGCTCTCTGAGAATTTCCAATCCGATCTGAGGTCCGACAGGCTCTTCTTCATTGAAAACAGCCACCAACTTGAACTCCAGATCCAAAGCAAACGCTATTCCCAGGTCGACTCTCGAGCCTTCAGACGGTGTTCCACCCGCATTCCACAAAATGTCCACCCTGCCGTTTTCCATCGCGGCCTGAAGCATAAAATTAAGCTCCGCCATCACAATATTAAAACCGGTTTCATCCTGTTGAGGTGCGTCTTCAACCGGATTAAATAGTTTCACCCCGGCTAGTTTCAACTTCTCGGCGTGATCAGCGATCACCTTTGCTTGTTCTTCCGTTACCTGTCTGACGGGAGAAATTAGATAAACTGATGTTTCTTTTTCCATGGTCAGTATTCTACACCTCGCGGGTCGGTAGCCGAATTGTGATACAATAGGCAGGATTAGTGAGTTTATATTGAGCGGCTGGAGTCGCTCTTTTTTAAAAAAAACCAACAACCAATAACTAATAACTAATAACCAAAAATGGACACCCAAACTTTATCGGCCCGCACCGAGTTCGCCGCGGCTATCAACCAAATTTGTGCCGAACGTGGTATTTCTACCGAGATTGTCTTAAACGCCATCAATGGCGCTCTGGTGGCCTCTTTTAAAAAGGACTATCCGGAACAAGCTCTCAAATTTGAAGAAGATGAGTTAATTGTCAGTGCCGATGTCGATTCCGACAATGGCCAATTTCGTCTTTTTGTAGGTAAAGAAGACGCCAAAAAGAAAGATCTCAAAGAAATTACTCCTCCCGGCTTCGGTCGCATCGCCGCCCAAGCAGCCAAACAAGTCATTTTACAAACCATTCGTGAAGCCGAAAGAGACTCTGTTCTGGCCGATTACCAAGAGCATCTCGGTGAAGTGATGACCGGCATGGTTCAAAGAATGGACGGCCGAAATGTAGTTATCGATCTGGGTCGAGGACAAGCCGTCATGCCACCCGAAGAGCAAGTCCACACCGAGTACTACCGCCTCAACTCTCGCCTGAGTGTTTATCTCAAAGAAATTACCGAGACCATCAAAGGTCGGCAAATTATTGTTTCTCGAGCAGACGATCGTCTCCTCTCTGGCCTCTTTAAAAGAGAAGTGCCGGAAGTAAACTCCGGTGCCGTCGTCATCAAAGCCATTGCCAGGGAAGCCGGTTCCCGTTCTAAGGTAGCTGTCGAGTCCACTCAAGCAGGTGTGGATCCTGTCGGTTCCTGCGTCGGTCAAAAAGGTGTTCGGGTTCAAGCCGTCATCAACGAGTTAAACAACGAAAAAATCGACATCATCCAGTACGCAGAGGAGAAGGATAAATTCATCAAATCAGCCTTAGCTCCGGCTGAAGGTTTAAACATCTCCTTTGATAGTCGATCTGGAGAAACCACCGTTACCGTTCCTGATGATCAACTTTCGCTGGCCATCGGCCGTGGAGGTCAAAATGTCAAACTGGCCGCCAAGCTGACCGGTTCCAAACTCAGAATCATCTCCGACCAAGCTACTCCGGAATCAGCCATTGTCGCTACTGGCGCTGAGGAATATGAAATAGACCAGCTCGGTCTAGAAACCAAAGCCAGAAACGTCTTGGTCGAAGCGGGCCTCACTCACATCGAAGATCTTACTGAAGAAAAACTGGACTCGGTTAAAGGCATTGGTCCCAAAACCTTGGTAAAAATCAAAGTCCAACTCGCTTCATATAAAAGCTAATTAAATCCTATGCCAGAAAAAATTTCGGCCACCCGCCCACCGGTGGTTACTATTCTCGGACATGTCGACCACGGCAAAACATCCTTATTGGATAGAATTAGACACGCCGATGTCGCCGCCGGAGAAATTGGCGGCATCACCCAAACTATCGGTGCTTATCAAATAGAACACAAAGGTAAAAAAATTACCTTTATAGATACTCCCGGCCACGCCGCTTTTTCGGCCATGCGTCGTCGTGGTGGACAAGCCGCTGATGTCGCCGTACTCGTCATCGCCGCCGATGACTCGGTCATGCCCCAAACCATCGAGTCTATCGAACATATTAAATCCGCCGGTATTCCCTTTGCCGTTGCCGTCAACAAAGTTGATCTTCCTGGAGTTAATCCGGACAGAGTCAAAACCGATCTGGCCAGTAACGGTGTCTATGTTGAGGGGTATGGGGGCAACATTCCTCTGGTAAATATTTCCGCTAAAACCGGCGCCGGAGTAGACGATCTTTTGGAAATTATTCTCTTACTAGCCGAACTTGAGGAGTTAAAGGATAACTCTAGTGAGGTTCCCGCTTCCGCCTTGGTTATCGAATCCTCACTTCATCCTCAAATTGGCCCCTTGGCCACTCTCCTAGTTAAACAAGGCATTTTCAAAAAAAATGACAACTTGTTCTTAGTCAAGAAAAATATTGGCAAAATCAGATCCATGGTTGATTTTAAAGGAAAAACGCTTCTTGAAGCTTCCCCCTCGGTACCCTTTCAGGTTGTTGGTCTTTCAGACGTTCCCGGTGTCGGTGACATCATCACCAACATCATATCCCCTGTAGGGGCGGGATTGATCCCGCCCGTATTACCCCTCGCCGCATCAATCTATACTAGTGAAAAACCCACCATCCTCCTTAAAGCCGATGTTCAGGGTTCCCTTGAGGCCATATTGGGTTCAATTGCTGATCAAGCTAACATTATTTCCGCTACGGTAGGTAACATCACCGATACGGACATTCAGACGGCTCTTGCAGCCGGCGCCGAGATTCTTGGGTTCAATGTTCGTATCGGCAGTAATGTAGCCAAACTGGCGGAGATGGAAAAAGTAAGGTTCACTAACTTTCGCATTATTTACCAGCTCTTTGATTATTTAAAGGATGTCCAAGAAAAAAAGACAATTGCTCAAGGTCCAAAAATTATCGAAACAGGGCAAGCAACAGTCTTAAAAGTCTTTAATTTTAAAGGTACTATTGTCTACGGCTGTTTGGTAACTTCGGGAAAAATAAAACTTGGAGACGCCGTTCAAACAGCTAAAGTCAGCTCACTTCAAGTCGGCAAAGCCAGTGTCGATGAGGTAAAAAAAGACCAGGAATTTGGTCTAGTTCTTGCTCCACCAATCGATCTAAAAGCTGGTGATATAATGTCCGCAACTGCAATTGAGCCTTAACCATGGAAGATCAAAATAAATTTGAATTGACCCAAAAACTTCTCGAATCTGCCACATCTATTATTGTGGTTATTCCCCCCGATCCCTCACAGGACATTATTTCTGCCGGCCTGGCTCTTCACCTTACTCTCAAGAATACTGGAAAAAAATCTCAAATTGGTTGTGGTAGTGAAGTTCACGTCGATCCAAAAATCAGTGGAGCTCAGGAAATTTCTAACACCATTGGAGACCAAAACTTAGTTATTTCTTTTGATTATCACGAGGATGATCTGGAAAAAGTCGACTACGATGTTCGCCCAGACGGTAAGTTTTATTTAATGATCAAACCCAAAGCCGGAGCCCCGGTTCCGGATGTCAGCAACGTCAAGTATTCTTACTCGGGAGCCAATGCCGATCTAGTAATCACACTGGGTATTAATTCTCTTGAAGAACTTGGGAAAATCTATGCCGATGAAAAGAAATTTTTGGATAATGTCAAACTTCTAAGTCTAAACATTACCCCTCGTCCAGTTTCATTTACCCCGAATACAATTCAGCAATCATTCACCTCATTTTCCGAACTAATTTCATTATTGCTGGAAAAATGTGCTCTCAATCCGACATCTGAAGCCGCGGGGAACCTTCTTAACTCCATCTACGAAGAGACAAAAAATCTTACCAGTCCCAAAATGACCGCCGACACTTTTTCCTCAGTCTCTTTCTTGATGCGCCACGGCGCCCGACTGCCCAACCAACACGCCTTTATTCCTCGCCTTTCTCAACCAGCCTTTTTCGAAGCCCCTGAAGAGGAAGTTCCTCTTCCTCCAGACGAAAATCCACAGGCGGATTCATCGTCATTGCGAGGAGGTAATCCGACGTGGCAATCTCCCTCCACCAACCAGTCCATCCCCCAAGACTGGACCAAGCCCAAAATCTTCCGTGCCTCCGACGTATAATATGCTACAATACCAACTTGATATGGCTTTAAAATCCGACACCAAAATAGAAATAATCAAAAAATTCGCGGCCAGTACCAAAGATACCGGTTCTCCTCGCGTTCAGATCGCTCTACTCAGTTCTCAAATTGAGGAACTAACGGGCCATCTCAAGGTCCATAAGAAGGACAATCATTCTCGTCGGGGTCTCTTGAAGATTATCTCCAAACGCCGTCGCCTCTTGAACTACCTCGGAAAATCCAACCCCAAGGATTATCTTGACATCACTAAATCACTCAAAATTACCAGTCAGTTGCGCTCAGCCGAATAATTAGATTGACCTATCCATCCACCACCATTGTCCTGAGTGGCAAAACCATTACTATCGAAACCGGCCGTTTTGGCGCTCAAGCTTCTGGCTCCGCCACCGTCCGTTGCGGAGATACTATCGTCAACGCCGCCGTGGTCGCTTCCAAAAAAATCAAAGAAGGTATCGACTACTTCCCCCTTTCTCTAGACTATCAGGAGAAGCTCTATGCCGGTGGCGTTATCAGCTCCAGCCGCTTTATTAAACGCGAAGGTAGACCTTCAGAAAACGAAATCCTTACCGGTCGAGTTATTGATCGTTCCCTCCGCCCTCTTTTCGATCAGCGTAGTAGAAACGAAGTCCAGATCATGGTTTCACCTCTCTCTATCGATACTGTGGAAGAGCCGGAAATCTTAGCCGTCATTGCCGCCTCAGCCGCTGTTGCCGTCTCTGACTATCCATGGGCTGGTCCCGTTGGTGCTGTTCGCGTTGGTATGGCCGCCGATGGTCAATATGTTGTGAATCCCACTCAAGAACAAAAAGACACTTCTACTCTGGATCTTCTAGTTTCCGGTCCTAAAGGAGGCATCAGCATGGTCGAAGCCGGAGCCAACGAAGTTTCCGAAGAAAATATGATCGGTGCTTTAAAGTTTGCCCAAGAGAATGTCGATATTATCGCCACCGCCATCAATAAATTTGCTGAGGAAAATGGCAAGAAAAAACGCACTCTGATTTTTGCCGAAAAAAATCCCGAAGTTGAAAAAATAGTTAAAAGTGAAATAAAAAATCTTGAAGAAATTCTAGTGAATGAAGGTAAAAAAACCGGTACTCAAATGGCTGAATATACGTCTGCCATTGCCCTTAAATATCCGGAAATAAATCCCAACGAGATCAATGAAGTCGCCGATGGTCTACTTCGAGATCTGGCTCGCACCGGCATTTTGGACAAGGGAGTCCGTCCCGACGGTCGCGACATGGAAGAAATCCGTAAAATTAATATCGAAGTCGGCCTCTTACCCCGCACTCACGGTTCCGCTTTCTTCCAGAGAGGTTTGACCCACGTTCTTTCCGTCGTGACTCTCGCTTCTCCTGCCAGGGAACAGCTTATCGATGGCATGAAAGGCGAGTTCAAAAAGCGTTACATGCACCACTACAATATGCCGGGCTACGCCGCCGGTGAAGTCGGCCGCCCGGGTACCGGTCGTCGGGAAATCGGCCATGGTGCCCTCGCCGAAAGAGCCATTTTCCCCATGCTTCCTTCTACTGATACCTTTCCTTACGCTATCCGCGTTGTTTCCGAAGTTATGTCCAGTAATGGCTCTACTTCTCAGGCTTCTGTTTGCGGATCCACTCTATCTTTAATGGACGCCGGAGTTCCGCTCAAGAAACCAGTTGCCGGAGTCGCCATGGGTCTTATTTCCGATGGTAAAAAGTTTGTGACCCTCACCGACATTAGTGGTCTGGAAGATCACCTGGGGGACATGGACTTCAAGGTTGCCGGTACTGCCGATGGTATTACCGCTCTTCAAATGGATATCAAAGTCACCGATATCAACACCGACATTTTGGTCAAAGCTCTCGAGCAAGCCAAAAGAGGCCGCCTGAAACTTCTCGATATTATGAACCAGACTCTTTCCGCTCCTCGTCCTAAACTTTCCCAATATGCTCCTCGCATCTCCTCTACCAAAGTTCCCCAATTAAAGATTGGTGAAATAATTGGACCGGGGGGAAAGATGATCCGTCAAATTCAGGAAGATTTTGATTGTGAAATTGACATTCAAGAAGATGGTACTGTCACTGTTACCGGTAAAGAACAGCTCAAAGTCGATGGCGCCATCGCCTATATCGACTCCATGGTCGCCGAAGCTGAAGTCGGTAAAACTTACCAAGGAACGGTTGTTCGTCTTGAAGCTTTTGGCGCTTTTGTCAATATTATCCCCGGCAAAGACGGTCTGGTTCACGTCAGTCAAGTTCACCCCGAAACCTTTAGAGCCATGAAAGAGGGAGATAAAGTTAAGGTCAAGTGCTACGAAATCGATTCTATGGGCAGAGTCAACCTCACCATGCTCGAGGAAGGTGAGTCTCCTATCCGTGCTGAGCGTCCCGCTAACACAGGCTTCGGTGGTGGCAGTCGTCCTCCCATGGGTGGCGGCAGGCCCGGTGGTGATCGAGGTGACCGGTCAGGTGGAGGGCGCCCGTCCTTCAACAAGTTCCGCGACACCCGCTAACTCATTAGTCATTGCGAGTTTCGGTACTCCGAACCGTGGCAATCTCACGTCACTCATCATAATATGCTAGAATCTCTCCATCTTAGTCCCTTAAAGGAGGATCGGATGAATACGAAGCAGTGGATATTTTCCATATTAGTGTTGGTTGTGGCTATCTGGGTCGGTGTCGAGAAGACACATTCCCAAACTATGTACGGCACGACTGTCTCTTTCACTGTCGATGCCAGCGATAAAATTACCATCACCGGAGCAGATCTTGTTTCCGTCAATTCTGAAGACGATGGCTACTATCGTATTTATGCCGGAGAATCACGTCTCATTGGCTATCCGGATGAAAAAGATCAATTTTCTGCCGAGGATCCCGTTTTCCCCACTCAAGACTGGCAGATAAAAGACGGCATCGGTGTCGACGTTACTATCAAGTCCGATCACACGGTGGTCATTACCAGAGAACATTCCGTCGAAAACAAGAGTTTTACCATCTATCTTATCGCCGTTTTGACACTCTTTATACTATTCATTGGAAGTTTTTTCCTAGGCAACTAAATTTTCCCTCCCTCCTTAACCGGGGGGATTTTTGTCTGCCTGCAAGGCCTGGCCTTGCAGGCCACTCCTCAATTCACAAACATTGACAAATCAGTGAATACAAACTAAAATGACCTCATGATTAAACTACAAATTACTCTTACCGACGAAGAAAACAAGCTTTTGGCTTTGCGTGCTTCCATTTTAGGTTACGATGTCACCAAGTACACCAAATTTCTCTTAGCCCGTGAGGCTATAGAGGGTCGCAGTGAAGTTCCTGTGTTTACTGCCACTGCTGGTATGGAACAAGCCATCAAAGAAGCGCGTAAGGAGTATAGGTCAGGCAAAATAAAATCTTGGCCCATTAAATGAAAATTTTAGGCACTACTGCCCGATTTGCTAAGAATTTTGCCAAATTATGTAAATCTCGCGAAAAGAGGTTCAAAATAATTACCGAGAAGAAGATCGAGCTCTTGCAAGTAGATCCAAATCACAATAGTTTGCGTCTTCACAAAATAAATCTGAAAGGAGATCAAGCTTGGAGCATTAGTATCGATATGAAAATACGGGTATTGTTTGTCTACGAAAAAGACGGCATCGTCTTGGTCAATATCGGCACCCACGACGAAGTCTACTAACTTACTCAACAAAATCTATTTTCCTTTCCGCGACCCATTTGTCCTTCGACACCTCTTTCTACAAGGTCTTTGGTTAGATTTTCTGGATTTGTATACAGGATTGTTTCAATCCCTAAATCCTTTGCTGGAATTAAATTATTTTCTAAGTCATCAATAAATATTGATTCTTCAGCTAAGGAGTCGCTAATTTTCAACGCATACTTATAAATTTCTGGATCAGGTTTATTGATTCCTACTTTTGACGAAATAATTAAGTGGTCGAAACTCCCTGAAATATTATATTTACTGTCTAAATATGGCCACCACTCGTTCGTTTGATCTGACAAAAGAACTAATTTATAACCCCTTGTTCTTAGTTGAGAGTACAGGTGTGCCACACCCTCGTTTGGAGCAAAAAGATCTAATAATTTTATTCTCAATTCCTTCCAGTCGGTTTTAAGATCGATATTACCTAGAAATTTATTCCAAAAATCTTCTTCCTGAATCTTTCCTGAAAAGTATTCTTTATAGTAAGACAAGAAAGCCGTTTTGCCTTTCTCCACTGGAATGCCTAGTTCTCTATCTAGATAATCCCAAAACAACCAAATTCCTCTATTTAGATAAACACCACCCAAATCAGATATTATTGTTTTATATTTTGACATTGTAGATATTATACTTTAGACAATAACTTACCAGATATAAATCTAGTTCAACTTAGTAAAAGCATATATACTAAATCCAGATGGATAATTCTGCCCCAACTTCAGACGCTAATTCAATTGCTCGTCGAGATCTTGATATCCTCAATCAGAAACTCGAAGGCGTCGAGATGCCTCCTGAATTGAAGGATAAAGCCCTAGATATGGTCGCTCGTCTGGAACGCATGTTTACCCAAGGGTTCTACTCCGAAGAGTTTGAAAAAGTCTCACATTACATTGACTGGATCATCAAAATTCCTTGGAATAAAAGAGTCGATCGAGCGATAGACTTAACGGCCATCAAAACATCGATGGATAAAAGCCATCACGGCATGGAGTCGGTCAAAGAAAGAATTATCGAGTACATGGCCGTTCTCAAACTTCGTGCTACCAGAAATTTAGGTGCCGCTCGCGCCCCCATTATCTGTCTCGTCGGTCTCGTCGGTACCGGAAAAACTACTTTTGCTTACGCCCTCTCCGAAGCTCTCGGCCGCCCCATTGCCCGCATTCCCTTCGGCGGTCTTGGCTCAGCCCGCGACCTTCGCGGTGAGTCTCGTCTCCATATCGAAGCCGAACCGGGCTACGTCGCCCGCGCTCTCTGTACCGCCGGCGTCAAAAACCCCATTATTCTTCTCGATGAAATTGACCGTGTCACCGAAGAAGCCCGTATGGATATCATGGGTGTACTGGTGGAACTTCTGGATCCGAGCCAGAACGATCGTTTCCTAGATCACTTTATCGATTATCCGGTCGATCTTTCGGAAGTCATGTTTATCGCCACCGCCAACAACACCGGCAATCTGGCCACCGCCGTCATGGATCGTCTCGAACCGATTCAAATGCCCTCCTACACCGACGAAGAAAAAACTCATATTGCCCAAAATTACCTTCTCCCCAAAGCTCTCTCAGCCGCCGGAATGGATCCGTCTACTATATCTATCGATCCGGCTCTTTGGCCCACTCTCATCCGCCCCCTAGGTTACGACGCCGGTATTCGAACTCTGAATCGTACCATCGAGGGTGTAGTACGCAAAGTAGCCACCATGGTGGTCACCGGTCAAGCCAAAACCGTCCAAGTCACCCCCGAAAATGTGAAAGGCTTCCTCCCCAAATGGTAGTCCATCGTCATTGCGAGGAGCAGGGCGACGTGGCTCTCCTGGATACCCCTTGCGGGTAAATCTCACTCCACCAACAAGTCATGCCGGACCAGATCCGGCATCCAGGCATTTCTGGATTCTGAATCAAGTTCAGAATGACATTATTTTCCGGTCAATAGTTTTTTCATTTCAAATTCCAGTGCCTCGGCTCGCTTTTTATTTTTTCCGAAAATAATATAAGAGAGATATCCATCATGGAGCAGATTAGAAGAACAAATCACTAGTCCCTCCTTCGATTTTCTGGAGAAAAGTATTGGTTTCATTAGTTTGTAAAGTTTTCCAAAAGTAAATTTCTTCTTCAAAGGGAGGGTGAACATGTTATTTGATAAAACAAAACTTTTTTTGGTAAAGTTTCTCCCCACCAGTTCTTTCCCGGCTTCATAAACATGTGTTCCGCCGGTGACTCTCACATTTGACTCACTCAAAAAAACCTCTCCACCCTTCTCGGCAATAAAATCCACATCAAAATATCCTCGGTAACCATCTTTACTAAATTGTTCACCAATCAAATACCCAATATCCGTAATTCTGGAAGCCACCCTTTTTGGCAGGACACCCTCACCTATCTCCACCCCACAAAAAATCCCTTTTTCGTCTACCCTCATGCCACAGTAATACAAAAACTCTACCTCACCATCTTGCCGGATAAAAAATTCGGCGTTTGGAAAGCCTCCACCGATTCTAGGGTTTGGAATCACAAGCGACTCCACGACAATAGGAAATTTTTCCCAATAAGAGTCTCGACTGAGTATTTTGATAATTTTTTTCTCACATTGTGCAAAGTTTTTTGGTAAATCTCCTTTACGGAATATCAACACTCCCGCGCCGGAGTGGCCCTTGTTGGTTTTGATCACCACCCCACCTTCCTTAATGTATTTATTGGCCGCCATTCCGGCTGTATCAATGATTCCCGAACTCACCACTCCGTTCGGCATCTTCAGATCGGCTCGGATCGCTCCGTTTATTTGAGTTAGCTGTCGTATCCCGGACTTACTACCATAAAAATTTACCGTCCAGGCATTTGACTCTTCCGGCGCTTCCGAGGTTCGGACTTCCACCCCATTTTTTCTAAGCGTCTCAACTAGTCTCAAAAAGTATGGCGTAGTTGAATAACCCGTCAAATTTAATCTTTGATACTCTTTACCCAATTGAAGTAGTCTTTCCATCACCGTCTTATCGTTCAAGATGTCTTCACAGAGTCTTCCCGAGTGGTTTTTGGGGACCAGAATTTCTAGATCCCGCACCATACACAGTTTCTTGTAATACTCGACAAAAAGAGGATCAATGGATCTGGGTGTAATAAAGGTAAACTCGAACTCCTCAGCCATCGAAAAAAGGTCTTTGTCTGTCAGGTTGGCGTTTTCTTTTATTTCCCAGGCCTGCAATTTTTTGTCTCCGTAAGCCTCAATAAACGGCCAAACGTCTTCCGACAGGTTAAAAATCCTCACCACTCGCTCTTTATTTTTTCTCTTCTCCATTTCCTATACAGTTTACATGCTATACTATCCCCAGTCCACGGAAACGCTGTTGAGAGTGAATTGTCTGAGTTCCCCCCAAAACTAACCGTAAACTAGGATTATTAGTATAATAAAATTATGTCTCAACTTAAGTTGATTCCTCTCGGCGGTGTTGGTTCGGTCACCAAAAATATGTACGTTTACGAATACGGTGATGACCAGTTGGTCATCGACTGCGGTATGGGCTTCCCCAAAGACAATGCTCTTGGTGTGGATTCAGTCATTCCCGACATTAGTTACTTGGAAAAACCGGGCAAAAGACTGCTCGGTATCGTTCTGACTCACCCTCACATGGATCACATCGGAGGCCTGCCTTACATTCTCCCTCGTCTCAAAGAGGTTGAGGTCTTTGGTGGCAAGCTAGCCATTGCCATGGCCGAAATTCGGGTTCGTGAGTTTGGCATTCCCAATCGTATGACTCCAGTCGAGGGAACACTGGATCTGGGACCTTTTCACATTCAGTTTATTCACTCGACTCACTCGGTCCCGAACTGTTTCCATTTATTAATCAAGACTCCGGCCGGAACTGTCTATCACGGCGCCGATTACAAGTTTGATCTCACCCCTATCGACAATCTCCCTCCGGATCTAGGAGCCATGGCCGCCGCCGGCAATAACGGTGTCGACCTTATGCTTACCGACTGCTTGGGTATCGAAAAGTCCGGTTTTTGTCCTTCGGAGAGAACTTTGATGGGAGCCATCGATAACGAAATCAGAAATACTCAGGGAAAACTTATCTTCACCACCATGTCTTCATCGATCTCACGATTTCAAATTGCTATCGACTCTTCGGTCAAGTACCATCGTCGCATCGCCATCATTGGTCGATCCGTCGAACAGAACATTGAGGCCGCCGCCAAAACCGGTTTTATCAAAATCCCGAATGGTGTTTTGATCAAACCTGCCCAGATTGCCGATCTGCCAGCCAATCAAGTCACCATTCTTATCTCCGGCTCCCAAGGCCAGTCCGGTTCAGCCATGCATCGGCTGGCTAACAACGAACATCGGCTGGCTAACTTGAAAAAAGGCGACAAGGTTATCATCAGCTCCAACGCTATCCCTGGTACCGGCAACGACGCCGACATTTTTGACCTTATGGACACCTTGTACAAAAACAGTATCGATGTTGTTTACTCCGGTACTTCGGAAAATCTTCACGTCTCTGGTCATGGCTACCGAGGTGACATGGCTCTACTGGCTCGTTTAATCCGACCCAGGAACATTATCCCCATCGGTGGCGATCTCCGTCATATGATGCTTTATAAAAATCTTGCCAAAGATTTGAACATGGATGCAGAAAAGGTTTTTGTACTTTCCGAGGGTCAGTCCATCATTCTCGAAGACCATGTCGTTAAAGAAGGTCCCAAGTTCGAAACAAAAAATATCTATGTTGATGGTCTGGGTATCGGTGACGTTGGCACCGTGGTTCTACGTGACCGTCAGGTCATGTCTGAAGATGGCATTCTTCTCACGATTGTCCCCATTAGGCGCGACAACTCCCAGGTGGGCGGTGATATCGAGATTATTTCTCGAGGCTTCGTCTATCAAAAGGAGTCTCAAGATCTCATTCGCGATGCCCGCAAGCAGGTGCAAAACTGTCTGAAAGATATCAAGGGACCGGCCACCGACTGGGGCTTCCTCCGAAAGAAGATCGAAAGCCAGCTGGAAAAATTTGCCTTCGACCATACCCAGCGCCGCCCCCTCGTCATCGCCATTTTGATCGAGGTTTAGCCACTTGACTTCGGGTAATTTTTGGTAGTAAACTTGTTGCAGATGTCAATTGACATTATGATAAATTTATCATAAAATATGAAACTAGAGATCGACAAAAGAGTTCTTAATTTTCTCAAAAAAATCCCCCTCAAGGACTCCACGAAGGCTCTTAGTTACATCGAACTCTTCGAAAAATATCAGTTTAATCTGGACGCCAGATATTTAAAAAAAGTGTCTGGTCCAGTCTGGGAACTAAGGCCAGGCAGAATAAGGCTTTACTTATTAGTCAAGTCACCCAGACAAATTGTTATTTACGCTATTATCAAAAAATCACAAAAAATTACCAAAGCAGATCTAAAAACAATTCAGTCAAGGCTGAGCGAATATCTATGAAAACCAACCCAAAAACTATATCTGTTTCAGAACTCAAAAAGGAGCTTCTAAAAAATAAAAACTTTAAACTTGAATACGAGTCCAAACTTCCTGAGTCTCAAATTGCCTGTCAAGTAATTGAGGCAAGGCTTAAACAAAACATGTCCCAGGTTGAGCTTGCAAACAAAATTCATTCCGGTCAGGCAGTTATCTCCCGCTTGGAAAGCTTGAACTCCAAACCATCCCTCTCGCTTCTGATCAAAATCGCCAAAGCTCTCGACACAAAAATAAACCTATCGATCGGATAATCACACCCAGCGCCACCTCCTCGTCATCGCGATTTTAATCGAGGTCTAAATATTCGTCATTCCGAGTTTCGTACCCGAACCGAAGCAATCTCACTCTCTGTCATTCCGGGCTTGACCCGGAATCCAGAAAATTAATTATTTTGATAAAATTCACGCATGGTTAAAAATATTTCTATTGCTCTGTTTCACGATAAAGAATCGATTGTAATGCAAGATAGAAAATCTAGGTCAAAATATGGTGAGAGGTATGGTTTTTGGGGTGGCGGTGTTGAAATAGGAGAAACTCCCCTAGAATCAATTAAAAGGGAATTAATTGAAGAGCTTGACTACAAACCTCCCAAACTAATCTACTGGCGAGACTATAATTTTATTGTTGGCAACGACGACATTATTCTTCATCTGTTTTTATCGCCAATCACTCCAGAGTTACTTAAATCTCAAGTTTCCGAAGGTGACGGAGTGGTCAACTTTAGTTTTCAAGAAATACTTGCAAGTGAAAAATTTGACAAAATAGATAAAGCTATTATTTCTCTTTTAATTTCACATCTAAAAACATAAAGTAATCTCTTGACTTCGGGTAATATTTGGTGTTAAATTGTAATTATGGATACTTTAAACAGAATTGCAATTTTTCGGGGAAAGAAAATTAGAAAAGTTATTTTCCTCAACGAATGGTGGTTTTCTGTAGTAGATATTTGCGGAGCTCTTATCGATAGTCCAGATCCTGGTGCCTATTGGAGAAAACTTAAACAAAGACTTATTTCAGAAGGAAGCCAAGTCGTGACATTTTGTCACGGGTTGAAATTACCAGCTCCTGATGGAAAAATGCGCGAAACAGATTGTGCTAACACCGAAGGCATCTTCCGTATCATCCAGTCCATTCCTTCTCCCAAAGCGGAGCCATTTAAAATGTGGTTAGCTAAAGTTGGTTACGAAAGGGTTCAAGAGATAGAAGACCCAGAACTAGCCACCAAACGCACCAGAGCTCTCTACAAGGCCAAAGGCTATCCAGATTCCTGGATCGAAAAACGAATGCGGGGTATTGTCATCCGCGAAGAATTAACCGAGGAGTGGCAACAAAGGGGAGTAAGGCAAAAAAAAGATTACGAAATTCTAACTTCCGAAATCTCCAAAGCCACTTTCGGCGTCACTCCCAAAGAATACAAAAATCTAAAAGGCTTAGAGCGCGAAAATCTAAGAGATCATATGGACGACTTTGAACTCATTTTTACCATGTTGGGGGAGCGTTCTACTACCGAAATCCACCGCAATGAAAATTCCCAAGGCGTTCCAAAACTAAAAAAAGATGCCAACAGGGGAGGCAGAGTCGCAGGCGTTGCCAGAAAAGAGCTCGAAAAAGAAATCGGCAGATCAGTAGTAACAAAAACTAACTTCCTCTCAAAACCTAAAAAGAGATTGAAAGCCAGCTAGAAAAATTTGCCTTCGACCACACCCAGCGCCGCCCCCCCAGTCATCGGCATCTTCATCGAGGTCTAGTTAACTCCTCCATCGTCCTGCAAGGACAGTCCTTGCAGGCAAGAAAGCGACAAGGACTAAATAAGTTTAGATATCGGAGTTTGATCTGTAGATTACCCCTGAAAAGTAGTTATCAAGAGCATCCTTTGACGCTACAAATAGATTGTCGGGTAATTTACTTTCTGGGAACCATGTAAGTTCCGAGTGTATCTCCGGCTCCATGTTCTTAGGGGTTCCCTCATAAGACTCGGCTAGGAATACAAAAACAATGTAGTGATTTCCCATTTTCATATTTGGGGTTACAGATACCAACTCACTAATTCTTACATTTATTCCGAGCTCCTCTTTACATTCTCGTGTCACACACTGTTCAAATGTCTCACCAAATTCAATGTGACCACCGGGTAATTCCCATTCTCCAAATCCAAACTCTTTCTTCCTTTTAGATAATAGAATTTCCCCCTTATCGTTTTTGATAATTATTTGCGTTCCCAAACCAATGTGTTTTTCCATTTTTATATAATTTTTTCTAATTCTACAATGTTTCTTACTACATAATCAGGGTTCTTATTTCTGAGTTTTTGCTCCATATTCAGACCCCATGTGACTGCAACAGATTTAACTCCTAGCTCTTTTCCCGCCATAATTTCATTGTAACTATCTCCAACTATATAAGTATTATCGAAGTCAAGACTGTTTTTGTTGATTAGTTCCCGAAGGGCATCTGACTTTTCGTGAACCTTAGTCACAACATCGTCAAAAACACTATCAAGGTTAAATCTCTTTAGCTCAGGAAAAAACGAATCTGGCAAGTCAGACGTAATTACGGCCACATAATCACCCCGATTCTTAATTTTTTTAATCAGTGCTACTATTCCGGGGAATGCTCCAGCTTCAGGGTAGCCTTTGTCTGACACACCTTCCCTATATGCAGACTGTATTTCTTCAATATCAAGTTTTGGAAGATATTTTTTAAAAAAGATCATATAAGGCTCTTCCCAGCTCACTTTTAGCTCCTCAGCAGAAAGTTCTCTAATCTCATATTTTCTGAAAATTCTATTTACTACCCAGTGATGGCTATTAAAAGCATCTTTGATAACTCCAGATCAGTCAAAAATAATATTTTTCATAGTTTCAATCGATTTTATCTAATAAGAGCATACATAGTTTATACTAGAAACTATCTATGGCTCGTAAAAAAGGACGCCGTTCTAAACCCTACAAACTAAATCTTAAAAAGGACACCACAAACTCTGTCTTGGCCGTGATTCTCATGGGGATTGGCGGTCTCATTGCCATCTCATTTTCTCAACAGGGAGATTTGCTTACTAAAATCAACGAAATTGGTCAGCAATTTTTTGGTTGGCCTCTTCTTTTTCTCCCCTTTATTTTTATCGTCGGGGGTCTCATCATCACTCACGTCAAATTGGCCATTGCCTCCACCCACGTACTTCTTGGTAGTGTCGTCACCATGGTTTCACTTTCCGGCTTGTTCGGTACCGGTAGTCTGGGTCTCGGGATCAAAGAATCCGTGGTTTCACTTATTTCAGTCCCCGGGACCATCCTTTTTTATCTCGTAGGTACCGTGATCGGCATTTTTATTCTTTTTGAAACCTCCATCGAAGACCTTTTGGTCCTCGTTCGAAACATCGTCTCCGGATTGGACGTCGTTACTAGAAAGCTTAGAGGACTTGTCGGTATCAAAGGGAATACTCCTACTTTTTTAAATAAGAGTAACACCGTCAAAATTACCGGGGGTGATGAACCCGTTACGACTATTTCTCGCCAGACGGTTGAGCCGGTCAAAATTGTCAGCCGTGACCTTGGACATACTACGCAAGCCGTTCTTGAGACCAGGCGTTTACCGGACGGTGCCTCCGCCGGAGTCTGGCAGTATCCGCCGCTTACCTTGCTAAGTGATCAGAAGCTGGGTAAGGCTGACAGGGGTGACATCAATAATAATATCGAAATCATCCAGAACACCTTGGCTTCTTTTGGTATCCAAGCTAAAGTTATGGAGGTTCACCAAGGTCCGGCTGTCTCCCAGTACGCTCTGGCGATCACCATGGGAACGAAGCTCAGCAAAATCAGTGCTCTTCAGTCCGATTTGGCTTTGGCCCTCTCCGCTCCCCAGGGGCAAATTCGTATCGAAGCCCCCATCCCTGGTCGCGATTTGGTTGGCATTGAGATTCCCAATCGGTCTCTAGAGTTTGTCTCACTTCGCGAGATGCTTTCCAAAAAAGTCATGCAAGAAAATCGTTCCAAAACCGCTTTTTCACTCGGGCTAGATGTTTCCGGTCAAGAAGTTGTCGCCGATCTAGCCAAGATGCCTCACTTGCTCATTGCCGGCACTACCGGTTCCGGTAAATCTGTCCTAATCAACGCCATCATTTCCTCAATTCTTTTTCGAGCCTCTCCGGAGGAAGTTAAATTCATCATGGTCGACCCCAAACGGGTGGAACTTACTCCTTACAACGACATCCCCCACCTACTGACTCGAGTGATTACCGACGTTTCTAAAGTCAGTAACGCTCTCGGTTGGTTAGTGGTCGAAATGGAAAAACGCTACCGCCTTTTTGAAGAGCTGAAAGTCAAAAATATTGCCGGTTACAACGAAACGATCGGTTTTCAGACCATGCCCTTTATCATTGTCATCGTCGATGAAATGGCCGATATCATGATGTCCAAGAACGCCGGAGAAATTGAGGAAAAAATAGTCCGCCTGGCTCAGATGGCTCGGGCCGTCGGTATCCATCTGATTCTTTCTACCCAACGTCCCTCTGTCAACATTCTTACCGGTATCATTAAGGCCAATATCCCCGCCCGTATTGCTTTCCAGGTGACCTCCATGATTGATTCCCGCGTCATCATCGACACCCCCGGTGCCGAAAAACTCCTTGGCAAAGGAGACATGCTTTACGTTCCGCCGGACATCGCCAAACCAAAACGTATCCAAGGCGCCTTTGTTTCCGATAAAGAAATTAAGACTCTTCTCGATTTTATTCGCCGCACCGGAGTTACTTCTCAGATGGACGACACCATCATTAAAGCCAAAGAATCCCCCGGAACTCTTTCTGCTTCAGGCCAAAACCTAGGCGATGTTGACGACAAATTTGAGGAAGCGGCTCATTTGGTCATCGCTGAAGGTAAGGGTTCCGCCTCACTCCTTCAAAGACGTCTAGAAATCGGCTATGCCCGCGCCGCCCGCATTCTCGATCAATTGGAAATGGCTGGTGTCCTCGCTCACGCGGAAGGAAACAAGCCCAGAGAAATCATTGTTAGTAGTCTGAGTGAAGTTTTTCCCGGTGAAGATAATTCATAAGTATGAAGACCGTCGGTCAAATCATTTCTCAAGCGAGACAGAAGAGAGGTTTGTCTATTGACCAACTTTCCGGCCTCACTAAAATAGACTCTAGATACATCTCTGCCCTGGAACAAGATAGATATCAACTGCTTCCGTCAGAAACCTTTGCCAAGGGCTTTATCAGAAACCTTTGCCAAAGATTGGACTTAAATCCAAACGAATTAATTGCTATCTTCCGTCGGGACTTTCGCCATCCGGAACAACCACCCGTCTCAAAACATCGCTCTCGGCTATTTTTGCCCGATAACGCTACCCAGTTTCTTCCTTTTATGGTTGGAGGCGTTGTCTTCCTGGTTTATCTTATTTTTCAGTTTCGAGCCATCGTTATTCCGCCAAAACTTTCAATTTCTAACCCGGAAAATAATGCCGTTTTAGTGTCTCCGGTAGAGATAGAGGGAAATACAGCCATCGACGCTACAATCTTCATCAACGAAGATATCAAAATCAAGCCGGACGCTTCCGGACACTTTATCGCTCGCCTTAATTTTCCTCAAGGCGAAATTGCTATTCAAATAAAAAGTGTCAATCGCTTCTCCCGCTCCGTCACCAAAAACCTTTCGGTCACCATCATCTCCAAATAGATCTGATATTATTACTTATGACCCTACCTCAAATAATTTCCATGGTTTCTGTAGTTTTACTCACCATCGTCGCCGTCGCAGTTGGAATCCAGCTAATTTACCTCCTCAAAGAACTCCGTTACTCACTAGGCCGGATTAATCAGACCATAGACAACGTTTCTAATACTTTTGAGAAAATATCTCAACCGGCTCTCGGACTTTTTGCTATCCTGGAAGGATTCAAGGAGAGTGGCAAAATTATGGAGACTATCTCTCATCTGCTGGGTAGAGACAAGCCCAAACCTCCGGTAGACATCGACGCTTATGACAACTCTCTCTGATAAACCGAGAGGTGGCCCACTGCCTTTTGCTTTTGGTATTCTCTTTGGCGTCGCCGCCACTTTTCTCTTTGGTACCGATGAGGGTCGCAAGTTAGTCAAGAAAGTCCTCGATCCATCGTTACCCCCAACTACTCCTCTGATCTTTCCCGAAGAAACCCAGCACCATTCCACTCTTGAATCCCCTCCACCTCCCTCTCCTTTGGTTCGCCCTGTTCGTCCCGAACCCTTCAAACCCACTCTCTAGCTGGTCACTCTTAGGCTATAATTTGTCTGAACATGACCATCAATGAAATTCGTCAGAAATATCTGGACTTTATGCAACGGCGGGGTCATGCCTTGACACCTTCCGCTTCCTTGGTTCCCGAAGGCGATGCCACTACCCTTTTTACTTCAGCCGGCATGCAACCGATGATGCCTTATTTACTTGGAGAAAAACATCCTCTTGGCCCTCGCCTTGTCGACTCTCAAAAATGTTTCCGTTCTCAAGACATTGAATCGGTTGGAGACAATCGTCATAGTACTTTTTTTGAAATGCTAGGCAACTGGTCTCTCGGTGATTACTTTAAAAAAGAACAACTAAAATATTTTTTCGAGTTTCTCACCGACCCCAACAAAGGGCTTGGTTTGGATCCTTCCCGACTCTTTGTTACCGCTTTTGAAGGCGACGGTCAAATTAAAAAAGATACCGAAACCATTGAAATTTGGCGCGATCTGTTTATCAGAGCCAATCTAAAAAATGTCGATGAGCATATCTTTACTTATCCTGCCAGCAAAAACTGGTGGTCTCGCGCCAGTGTACCGGAAAAAATGCCTGTGGGGGAGCCAGGCGGTCCGGACTCAGAGGTTTTTTATGACTTCGGTGTGAATCATAGATTTCATGAATCTTCTGCCTATAAAAACGGCGAATGTCACCCCAACTGTGATTGCGGCCGCTTTCTGGAGATTGGTAACTCGGTTTTTATGCAGTACCAGAAAAACTCCGATGGCAGTCTCTCCGAGCTTCCCCAAAAAAATATAGATTTTGGCGGTGGTCTCGTTCGTTTAGCCGCCGCCGTCAACAATGATCCTGACATCTTCCACACTAGTATCTACGATCCCATCGTTAAAGAAATCGAAAAATTATCCGGTAAGTCCTATGAAGACGAAGAAAACCAGCCTCCCATGCGGATCATCGCCGATCATCTCACCGCCGCCACCTTTCTCATCAAAGACGGTATTTTCCCCAGTAACAAAGCTCAGGGGTACGTTCTCCGCCGCCTTCTTCGTCGCGCGGCTGTTAAGCTTCACTTCTTAATGGGTGGTCGTGAAGGTATTATTCAGCTCGCCGGTATCACTTCGTCGATTATAGAAATTTACAAAAGCATTTACTTTGTCAAAGACGATTCGCTCTATGTTCAAGGCGCTATTGCCAATGAGATTAGCCGGTTTGAAAAATCATTGGACAAAGGGATTAAAGAATTGGAAAAGAAAACCGATGTTTCCGGTAAAGACGCCTTTGACCTTTATCAAAACTACGGTTTTCCTCTGGAGATTACGACCGAGATTTTGGCTCAAATCGGTAAGTCGATAGACACGGAACAATTTCAGAAGGAATTTGAAAAACACCAAGAACTCAGCCGAACCGCTTCAATGGGCATGTTCAAAGGCGGTCTGTCCGACCACTCCGCCATCGTGACCGCTTATCACACCGCCACCCACTTGCTTCATTCTGCCTTAAGAATAATTTTGGGCACTCATGTAAGTCAAAAAGGCAGCAACATTACCGCCGAGCGTCTCCGATTCGATTTTTTTCAGCCTGAAAAAATATCCGACGATCAAATAAAATCTATTGAAGATTTAATCAATCAAAAAATATCGGAAAAATTACCAGTTACTCGGGCAGAAATGCCCAAAGAAAAAGCGATCGCCGAAGGCGCCATGGCTTTTTTTGGTCAAAAATATCCCGACATAGTGAGCGTATTCACCATTGGTGAAGAGCCGAACCATTTTTCCAAAGAGCTATGTGGAGGTCCGCATGTGGCAAGTCTGGCAGAACTTGCTAAGATAAAGGTAGTCAAACAAGAGTCTTTGGGCGCCGACACCCGACGTCTCTATTTACAGTTTGTTTGACAACCAAGAATCTGTGAATCTAGTTAACCTATTTGGCAATAAATCAAAGCTCCCAGAGCCGGAGTATTTTCTGGCTATCGAAATTCACGAATCGCTCATCAAAACCGCCCTCTGGGAAGTTTTAGAAGGCCAACCTGAAGTGGTGAATGTCGGTTCATACGAATCCTGGGCCGATGAAGAGTCTCTTATCAACGGTGTTGATTCCTCTCTGGATCAGGCTATCAAAGTCATCAAAGGTCAACCCAAGAGAGTTGTTTTTGGTCTACCCGCTTCCTGGATGGAAGATGAAAAAATCCATTCTACCAAGACTAAACTAGTCACTCGTCTTTGCAAGGAGTTGGGGCTAGAACCCATTGGGGCGGTCACCACCAATCGGGCCATTGCCCACTTCCTCAAAAAAAGAGAAGGCATGCCCCCCACAGTCATTCTCTTGGAAGTCTATACCAGCAAGGTGGCCGTTTCCTACGTTTATCTTGGAGCCGTCAATAAAACGGAAGAGGTGGCTAGATCCGGAGATCTGGCTCACGACGTTGAGGAAGGACTTACCAGAATGGATCTTAATAACTATCCCGCTCGTTTCATCCTGACGAACGGTAACGGCTTGGAAGAAGAGTCGCAACAGATTACGGCTTTTCCTTGGACAGATAGGCTTCCCTTTAAACATATTCCGAAAGTAGAAATACTTCCAATAGATTTTTCCATCAAAGCCATTGCCCTTACCGGGGGCATCGAAGCCGTCCAGTCGATTGGTTTCGAAATTAAAGAAGCGGTTGAAGAATCTAATTTGGTGGTTCCTGAAAAAACACCTTCGTCAATGGAAGAGCTGGGTTTTTCCTACGAAGAAACCGCTCCTCCTCCCTCCATTTCATTGGCAGAACCGGTAGAACCCTCTGAAGAAGACCTAGAACCAAAATATGCCTTCTCTGGAGATGAGATCGGCTCGTCACCCCAGAAAAAATTTCACTTTAAAATTGCCCTACCCTCACTACCTAAAATAAATCTTCCCCACCCTCCTCGTCTGAGTTATCTATTATTCCTGGTCATCCCCGCCATCTTGTTTCTGGGGCTAATCGCTTACTTGTTTTTGGGCCAGGTCGAGATAGCTATTCACTTCAATCCTCAAAAAGTAAACAGGCAGTTGGGGATCGCTATCGCCGAGACTCTGCAGGAAAGTATACCGACCTTAATTGCTACCAAGAAAACTTTTTCCGGCTCCGCTCAAGAGTCAATCTCCACTACCGGAACGGCCACGGTCGGCGACAAGGCTACCGGCACCATTACCATTGGCAACAAGTCCAGCGCCCCCCTTATCCTCAAGGCCGGGTCCACTGTCAGTAACGACACCGGAAAGTATTCATATATTTTACAAACCGCCGTTACTATCGCCTCTGCCAGCGCTGACTCTCTGGACACGATTTCCGGAAAGGCAACCGGTGTCCAGGTCACTGCGACCAAAATTGGCGCCGAACACAATCTTCTCAAAGGAACCATTTTTAGCGTCGATAGTTTTTCCAAAGCCATTGCCGTAGCCGTTTCCGAATCTGACTTCGCCGGTGGAACTTCTCGCACCGTCAACGCTGTTTCCAAAGTCGACCAAGATAAATTGCTGGCTACCGGTACCGAAAAAATCAAGATCAAAGTTCAGTCCGACGCTCAAATGGAAAATCCCGAACTAAAAACCCTACCTCTTTCCGACATTATTTTTACCAAGAAACAGTTTGACCACAACCTTTCCGAAGAAGCAACTACCGTCAGTCTCACACTGGAAGGCTCATTCGACGCTCTGGTTTACTCTCAAGGAAGTCTCAATGATTTAGCTACTAATGAATTAAAAAGCCAAATTCCGGCGGGCTCATATATCAAAAAGGAATCGACCACCGTTAGTTTGGAAAATCCCACTAAATCAGGTGGCATTTACCAATCAAAAGTCATGATTGAAGCCTCTCTTTATCCGGAAATAGACGAGCAAAAACTGGCGGAATTCATCAAAGGCAAGTCCGTTTCCGGCCTGCGTCATTTCTTTGAACCGATTCCTGGTTTTACCGGAGTCAATATCAAGATTTTCCCTTCCCTGCCGTTCATTACCAAGATTCTCCCGCTCCGAAACATTAAGTTCGACCTCGTTAGCAACTGACATGTTATATAGCTACCGCAAGGCTACACAGGGTAATCCCCACCCCGGCCGCCGCATTCCTCTCTATCTCAAGACCATCCCCACTCTGGTTTCTGCCTTGGGGCTCGCCATTCTTGGTGGTGTGGCTTACCCTGTCGTCAGTTATCAACTTAATAACTTCCGCTTATTTAATCTGGCTGACTCGGGTCTACTTTCTCCGGTCTATTATCAATCCCAAGCCCAGGATGAGGGTGAGCCTATCGTTGTTTCAGGGTTAGACTTTACCAAAGCCAGTAGTTGGTTCCCTGGTACCCCTCAAAACAATCTTTTCGCCTCCAAAAAAACTTTCGGAGAAAATGTTCCGGATTTTTACACTCTTTCTATACCCTCGCTAGGAATTTTTGATGCCACTGTGGCTCTTCGAGATGAAGACCTCACCCAACACTTGGTTCAGTATCCCCAAACAGCCTTGCCGGGACAGATAGGCTCTCCGGTTATTTTTGGTCATTCGACCTTACCTCAATTTTTTGATCCAAAAAAATACACCACTATTTTTTCAACTCTGCCTAAGATCAAGGTTGGCTCCGATATATTTGTGACCTACGATGGCGCCGAGTACACTTATCGCATAAGCAAAACCTTTGAGGTCAAGCCCAAAGAACTTTGGGTTCTGCGTCAAGAATACTCAGACAAAACCCTTAAACTGATTACCTGCGTTCCTCCGGGCACCACTCTGAGACGCCTAGTAGTTGAAGCCAACCTAATTCCAAACTGACGTACTCGTCATTGCGAGCGTAGCGCGGCAATCTAACTCTAATTATAGTGTCATCCCGGACCTGGATCCGGGATCCATCCCCTCCGTCATTGCGAGTCTCGTATTCGAGCCGAAGCAATCTAGCATTCGCTATCATTGGCTATCGCTCGCATTGACAATGACAATACAATATAATATAATTACGCAAGTGAAACCAATTCAATGGGATTCAAACAAGAGTATTAAACTTAAAGAATCTCGAGGTGTTTCCTTTGAAGAGGTCTTCGAACTTGTTTTCAATCGCGAAGTGGTCGCGATTGTTGATAATCCAAATCAAAAAAGATACCCGGGGCAGAAGATCATTCTGGTTATCTTCAATTCATATATGCACTGCATACCGTTTGTTGAGGATGAAGAAAAAATCTTTCTCAAAACAATTTTTGCTAGCCGTAAATATCATAAAAAATATTACAAAAAATGAAATATTACAAACTCACCAAAGAAGAAAAACAAATTGAAAAAGATCTTATAGCTGGTAAATATGTTCCAGTACCTAACATGGAACAAGAAATTGATCGCTTCCAAAAAATAGCCCAAGCTCAACTCAAAAATAAAACTGTTAATTTCCGTATTGCAGGGTCAGAGCTAGAAATCTTTAAATCCAAATCTGGCAAAGTTGGCCTTCCTTATCAGTCTCTACTATCTCTCCTTATTTCTCAATACAATCGAGATAAATTTTCCATCAAGCTTTAACTTTCCATGCCCATTATTCTTTGTCTTGACCCAGGTACCTCTCACACAGGCCTCGCTATTTCTGAGGAGGGGATTCTCGCCACACCGGTCGCCACTATTTATGAAAAAGAGTTAGATCAATTGGTCACCAAATTACTGCCCTTTCTAAATCGATATCATCCGGACAAAATCGTCATTGGAGTCCCGGAGTATGGTCCAATCGTCAAATTTGCCACAGACTTAAGTGAAAAAATTTACACCGTTTTTCCCAAAGAAATAGTCTTTTTTCGTGAAGATCTCAGTTCTCACACCGCCAGGAATGTCATGAAAGAGCAAGGGAAAACTCTGACTAAACGAAAGAAAGAAGAGCACCAAACCGCCGCCGCCCTCATCCTCCAAGACTACCTCGATTCTTTCTAGTTTATTCGCAACTTTGATTATGCGATAGAATTGGGTACATGGAGGCAAAAGTATCAATAGATTCAGAAAAAACAATAGCTCCCGAAAAAGAATACGAAAAAATTTTAGCCCTTTTTTGCGATAATTCAGGGCTTGACGTAAAAGAAGTAGAAACCAGAATGAAGTCATCGGGTTTAGACAAAATCGTAACAGGTCCAAAAACTGGATTACTAAAAAAATTATTTCCGGACGAAAAAGATAGAGATCTAAGAGAAATTTTCCAATGGATAGAACTGGATAGGGATCACATCATTAAGGGAGGCAAAATATTTCAATGGTTAGATCTAGTTGTTACTTGGACTCAAATTGGGTCTGGTAAAAACAAATTTGAACTCTTATTTCCGGTAGTAGCAGACAATGCTTTAGTCCAATTAAAAAAAGAATTACACAATTGGGAAACAAACCTACAATCAATATCGAACGAAATTAATAGAGATCCATATCTATTAGAACAAAAAGCTACCGTCACTAAGAGAGTTGGGAGGGTAGATGATACTTTAAGACGAATAAACACCATAGGTATAAAGGAAATAGCGAAAGGAAGAATTCCTGTTACGAGAGTACTGTCTTTTACCGCAAATGAAGAAAATAATAATCCAGAAATATCACAACTAGCCTTAGACGTTTTGGTTTCTGAATCGACCTTCGGTATTAACAATCAGTCTAGGTTGGTCAACATGACCCTAGCTGATCTAAATAGGCATAAAGCTTGGCCAGAAAAAGGTTCCCCCCTGACATCTTGGAGTTTCGCTTCACTAAACAACCATCCAGCCTTGCGAAATATTGCTGTTGAAAAGTCGATAATACAGGTGAGTAGCTTACCCATTATGGAACTTTGTTGGTCCAGAGATGCAATTCAAGCCGCAAGTTTAAGAGACGATCTTTATCCTATCCGAAGATGGTACGTTGGTGATGATCTTCACGCGCCAGCGATGGATAATAAAATGAGGTTAGATGATTTGGGTGAAAGAAATATTCACGCTGGAATTTTTCAATCAGAAGACGAGGCTACAGTATGGGGAAATATCCCAAATCTAGGGGTATTCAACTTGCTTTAAGAATCCATAATATATAATCAATCTATGTTCAAGAATATCATCGCTCCTGTTCAAGCTTGGCTTTTATCGCGTGGTACTTGCGTCGGCTGTGGTACTTCGCTCACCGAAGGTCAAAGTAAGCCATCACCAAAGGTCAAAGACACGGATCAAATCACCTGCAAGTGCGGTCGAGTTTTTATCTACAATTCGAAGACGAATATCTATCGTCGGGCACTTCTAAGTGAGATCTAAACTATGTTTAAGCGGCTATTTATCGCTACCACCATTTTGTCCGTTCTCGGATTTTCCTGGTATTTTCAAGCCATGCAACCGGTCACTCGGACAGCGACCTCTCTTTTGGACTTCGAAATCAAACCCGGCACTGGTATCGACAAAATCGCCAATGATCTCAGCTCAGCTCAACTAATTAGATCCAGAATCGCTTTCAAACTCACCGTCATTCGTCTGGGTATAGCGAGCAAAATTCAAGCCGGTTATTTTAAGCTTTCTCCGAACATGGATGCTACCGAAATGGCTCAGGCTTTGCTTCACGCTTATTCTCGCCAGGTCCGTGTGACCATTCCGGAAGGCTTAAGAAGTGAAGAAATAAACTTTCTTTTTGACAAAGCCTTCAGCCAAATAAAAGAAAATAACTACAATCCATTACAATTTACTTCCCTGACCCGAGGCAAAGAGGGTCGTCTCTTTCCTGACACTTACGATTTTGCCCCGGAAGCTTCTGCTTCGGACATTGTGAAACGACTGACTAAGCAATTTGAAGAAGTCACGGCCGATATTCCTTCGGATAAATTAAATGGCGTCACCACCCTGGCTTCATTACTGGAAAGAGAAGCGGCTTCGTCTGCCGAAATGCCCTTGATCGCCGGAGTTATCGCCAATCGTTTAAAAATCGGCATGGCTTTGCAAATAGACGCTTCGGTTCAATACGCTTTAGGATCAGCCCGCTGTAAGCAGATCAACTGCGATTGGTGGGAAAAAGACCTTACCCTTGAAGATCTCAAACTTAAATCTCCCTACAATACTTATCTCAATACCGGACTTCCGCCCACGCCAATAGCCAATCCCGGCAAAGATGCTCTCTCCGCCGCCTCCGATCCACAGGAAACTTCATCCATGTACTATCTCCATGACTTAAACGGCAAAATTCATTTCGCCGACACCTTCGCCGAGCACTCCAAAAACATCTGTACCTTCCTCAAAAAAGACTGCAACTAATCTCGTCATCCCGACCAAAGTGGAGGGATCTCACTCCACAAAAAACCGGCAACCTTTCGGCCACCGGCAAATGACTACAAATCTCCCCAATGCTCAATTTTTTCGGCCTCGATCTGGCCTCTGATCCTCTTTGTTTCTTCAAAGTCAGCCTTAAAGTTCACATCATATGCCACCCGGTTAAAATCCCACTTCAGTTTGTAAAGAGCAAAAATCACATCTTCAATGCCTACTCCCTGCCTCATAGCAATCCTCTCGAACATCCAAAGTGTTCCGAAGGTAGTTACTACGATTATTATCCCTGTGGACAGGACAATCCCGAGCGTGGCAATCAGTATTGCCGATGCTGTGCCTGCACCCGTTAAGATTGTCTCTTTTGAGAACCATAGGATGACAAAGGAGATTAATAGCAAAAACAAAGTTCGTTCCAGAACACTTAGCCAAAATATTTTCAAAGCAGCCTCCTTCAGAATTTCCTGTATTGTACCAAACATCAGATTGACAGGCGCGCAATGTGCCTTTATACTTACGGCACTGTCCTAAACTTGGCTGATATTTTTTCCAGTCAGGTTTTTGTATGTTGTCCATCGTTATTTACTCTGCCTAAAAAAACCCAAAATACGGATGATAAAACAAACCAAACGCGAAGATTGGGGCAATATTGCCTCTAAGTTACCCGAGTCAAACCTAGCCCAAACTCAGCTAGACTCATACAAACAATTTCTCGAAGATGGTATCCGTGAATCACTACTAGAGCTAAATCCCATCAGGGACTTCACAGGCAAGGTCTTTGAGTTCGAATTTTTAAGTAACCGTGTTGGTCTGCCTAAGTTTTCTCCCAAGCAAGCTATCGAAAAGGGTGTCACCTTTGAAGCTCCTCTCTGGGCCACGGTCAAACTGACCAACCTCCACACCGCCGCTACTCAACAGCAAGAAATTTTCCTGGGAGACATTCCTATGATGACCTCCATTGGTACCTTTATCATCAATGGTGTCGAGCGCGTCGTGGTTAACCAGCTCGTCCGCTCTCCTGGTGCCTACTTTACCCGTGAAGTCGATCCGCACTCCGGTCGTGTCATTCACCAGGCCGAAGTTCGTCCTATGCGTGGATCCTGGCTCGAGTTTATAGTCAGTCGCAACGATCATATCTCCGTCCGAATCGACCGTCACCGCAAAGTTTCTGCCACTACTCTTATTCGTGCCCTAGGCTTTAGTACCAATGAAGAAATCTTGGCTCTCTTTACCGATGTCGATACCGACAAGGAACACCGTTACATTTCTACCACCCTTCTCAAAGACTCCAGTACCAACACCGAAGAAGCTCTTCTCGAGTTCTATCAGAAAGTTCGCCCCGGTGAGCCGGCGGTGTTAGACAATGCCAAAGCCCTCCTCCACCAGATGTTCTTCGACGCTCGCCGCTACAATCTTGGCTTGGTCGGTCGCTACAAGATGAATCGCAAGCTGGGTCTTAATACCCCCATCGACAAGCAACACATTACCTTGACGACTGAGGACTTTATAGGCTCTGTCAAATACTTAATTGGACTTCAAAATGGCACTGGTAAAACCGACGATATTGATCATCTGGCCAACCGTCGTCTTCGTTGCGTGGGAGAACTAGTCAATCAGACATCTTTCAAAGCTGGACTTCTCAGATTGGAGCGATCTATCAAAGAAAAGATGTCTCTCGCCAAGCCCGACGAACTACCTACTCCCGCCGCTTTCGTCAATCCTCGTCCCATTATTTCCGCTATTACCGAATTTTTCCGTCGCAACCGACTTTCGTCAATCCTCGATCAGGTCAATCCTCTTTCCGAGATTGATAACCTTCGCCGTATCTCCGTCATGGGACCTGGTGGCATCACTCGTGAACGCGCCAGTTTCTCCATGCGCGACATCCACTCTTCCCAGTACTCTCGTATCTGTCCGGTTAGGTCTCCCGAAGGACCAAATATTGGTTTGGTCACCTATCTGGCTCTTTATGCTCGTATTAATGCTTATGGCTTTTTGGAGGCTCCATACTTACCGGTAAGCAAGATCGTCAAAGGCGGAAAAACTACTTTTAAAATCGGCAATGAGGCTGTTTATCTCGCCGCCGATGATGAAGAAGATGCTTATATTACCCACGCCGGCATCGAGAGAGATGGAGACTCTATCACTCAGAAATGGGTTCCGGTAAGATACGCCGGTAAGTTTATTGAAGCCGACATCGACAAAGTCCAATACATCGATGTTATTCCCCGCCAGGTGGTTGGCACCTCCGCCTCTCTGATTCCGTTTATTCAACAGGATGAAGGTACTCGCGCTCTTATGGGAACTCATCACCTTACGCAAGCTCTTCCCCTGGTGAAGCCTACCGCTCCCATCGTCGGTACGGGCATGGAGGCCATCACCGCCGCCGGCATGGGTTGGGTGGTTTCATCTGACTTCAATGGTGTAGTTCTTTCTGTTGACGGCAATCATATTAGTGTCAAGATTTCCGAAAAAGACGCCGTTTCGGCCGCCTCCGGAATTTCCCCTTACGATTACGGCTTCATTGAGATCAAAAAGGATATTGTTACTTATCATCTTCGTAAATATCACAACTCTTCTCAAGACACCTGTTACAACCAGCATCCTCTGGTCTCCCTCGGAGACAAACTTAAAAAGGGTGATGTCATCATCAACGGTCCTGCTTCGGAAAATGGTGAACTGGCTCTTGGTCAGAATCTTTTGATAGCCTACGCCGCCTTTGAAGGTCTGGGTTACGAAGACGCTATCGTGGTTTCCGATCGTTGCGTCCGTCAAGATTTACTTTCTTCGGTTCACATCCACGAGCACACTTGCGATGTCATGGATACCAAGCTTGGTGCCGAAGAACTGACCCGAGATATTCCAAACGTCGCCGAAACCGATCTTCGAAACCTGGGTGAAGACGGCACTATTGCTATCGGTTCCACCGTCGGCCCAAACGACATCTTGGTTGGCAAAATTGCCCCAAAAGGGGAAACTGAGCTTACCGCCGAGGAACGACTCTTGAGGGCCATTTTTGGAGAAAAGGCCAGGGAAGTCAGAGACACTTCTTTGCGTATGCCTCATGGTGAACAAGGCACCATTGTTTCGGTGAGAATCTTAAGTCGTGAAGCCGGGGACGAGTTGGACGCCGGTGTCATTCAACAAATAAAAATCAAGGTGGCTCAGCTCAGAAAAATCACTGTTGGCGATAAGGTGGCCGGTAGACATGGAAACAAAGGTGTCATTTCCAAGATAGTTTCCGATGCCGACATGCCTCATCTGGCCGATGGCCGTCCGGTAGATGTCATCATTTCTCCTCTTTCGGTTCTGGCTCGTATGAATCTTGGTCAGCTACTGGAAGCTCAGCTGGCTTTTGCCGGAGAGAAACTTGGCAAAAGATACTCCGTTCCAGTTTTTGAAAACGTTTCTGAAGCCAAACTAAACAAGACATTGATCGAGGCCGGCTTACCCATCAATGGCAAAGCTCAGCTTTATGATGGCCGTACCGGTGAACCCTTTGGTCAGGAAACAGCCGTCGGAATAAGTTACATTCTCAAGCTCAATCACATGGTTGAGGACAAGACTCATGCGCGCTCCATTGGACCTTACTCTCTAGTCACCCAACAACCTCTTGGAGGCAAAGCTCAAATGGGTGGTCAGCGTTTAGGAGAAATGGAAGTTTGGGCTCTTGAAGCGCACAAAGCCGCTTACTCCCTGCAAGAAATGCTTACTCTCAAGTCCGATGATGTTGTTGGCCGTTCCAAAGCTTTTGAAGCTATTGTCAAAGGTGAAACTATCCCGATGTCTTCAATTCCCGAGTCCTTTAAGGTCTTGGTTAAGGAGCTAAACTCTCTTTGTCTCGCCGTTATTCCTACCGGTCAAGTAGTGGCTCATGTCGAAGAGCCCTTGCCTGTCAAGCCAGAGATTGCCGCCGAGATAGCCGAAGCCACCAGTATGTCCGACGAGCTTAAAGTTTCCACCTTCGAGGAAGAAACCGATGAGTCCGGTGAAGACATCGTCGATCCAATAGATGAGGAAGCAGTATTAAACAAAACAACTAACAATAATGAATAACATCATCGATTTTTCCGGATTACAGATTAGACTGGCGAGCCCCGAAGATATTAAGAGTTGGTCATATGGTTTGGTCACCAAACCGGAAACAATTAACTACCGAACTCAAAAACCGGAAAAGGACGGCCTTTTCTGTGAACGAATTTTTGGTCCTACTAAAGACTGGGAATGTTATTGTGGTAAGTACAAACGAGTTCGTTTCAAAGGTATTGTCTGCGACAAATGCGGTGTTGAAGTTACTCTGAGCCGTGTCCGCCGCGAGCGTATGGGTCACCTTGAGCTGTCTGCTCCGGTCGCTCACGTTTGGTTTTTCAAAGGCGCTCCCAGCAAACTTTCTTTACTGCTTGATATTTCTCCCAAGGCCCTCACCTCCGTCATCTACTTCAGTAAATACCTCATCATGTCGGTCGATGAAGCCGGCCGAGAAGAGGCTCTGGCCAACATTGAAACTCAAAAAGAAACCAAGTTAAACGAGGTCCGCACCAACTTTGATAAACAGATTGAAGACGTCAAAGATCTGGGAGAAAAGGAAATTAAAGAACTCAAGAAAAAAATAAGAGCTAAAGACGAACTGGAGCTAAAGTCCGAAGATCTAAAGGTCGATTACAAGCAGAAGGTAGCCAACCTCAGGGAGCAGATGGTCGTTGAACTGGCTTTCACCGAAGAAATCTACAGTAAATTAGGCTCGTTAATTGAAAGAATTCAAGCCAATTCTCTGGTATCCGATTCGGAGTTTGCCAAGCTAGAGGAATACCGTCTCGTCGATTGGATTGAAGCCGGTATGGGCTCGGAAGCCCTTCTTGAGGCTTTAAAGAAAATAAATCTCGAAGAACTGGGCTCCAAGTTAAAAGAGGATCTCAATAGCTCTTCGGAAGCCAAAAGACTTCGGGCCACCAAAAGACTTCAGGTGGTTCGTGGACTTTCCGACGCCAAAATTAAGCCGGAATGGATGATCGTTCAAACTCTTCCGGTTATCCCTCCGGACCTTCGTCCTATGGTCCAGCTTTCCGGTGGTCGCTTTGCCGCTTCAGACTTAAATGATTTATATCGCCGAGTTATCAATCGCAACAATCGTCTTAAACATCTGATCGATCTTGGGGCTCCGGAAATCATTTTGAGAAATGAAAAACGTATGCTTCAGGAAGCCGTCGATTCTTTAATTGATTCTTCCCAAGCCCGTTCTACTCGCAGGTCACGCACCGGAAAAACCTTAAAGTCTCTTTCCGACATGCTTCGTGGTAAGCAAGGCCGTTTCCGTCAAAACCTTCTCGGTAAGCGCGTCGACTATTCAGGTCGTAGTGTTATCGTCGTCGGACCGGAGCTAAAACTTAACCAATGTGGTTTGCCCAAGGACATGGCTCTGGAAATGTTTAAACCCTTTGTACTTCACGAGATCATCAAACAAGACTTGGCTCCGAATGTCAAAGCCGCCAAAGCTCTCATCGAAAAACGTCTACCGGAAGTTTTTGATATTCTCGAAAAAATTACCAAAAAACACCCCGTGCTTCTTAACCGCGCTCCTACATTGCACAAGCTTTCGATTCAAGCTTTTTGGCCGGTACTGGTCGATGGCGCCGCTATTCGTCTTCATCCTGTCGTCTGTTCCGGTTTTAACGCCGACTTCGACGGAGACCAGATGGCTGTACACGTCCCCCTAACCAAAAAAGCCATTCAAGAAGCCAAGAATCACATGCTTCCTCAATACAACCTGGTCAAGCCTTCTGCCGGTAACCCGGTTTCTATTCCTGACTCCAAGGAAATGGCCATCGGTGTTTACTATCTCACATCCATAGATACCAAATTGGCCCCATACAGCATGCCGTTTTCCTCTCCCACCGAAGCCATCACTGCCACTCAGACAGGTGTGGTCAACGTCCGTCAGCTAATATTGGTGAGACTTCATCCGGAAGAAAGCAGTGAGCTTACCGAAACTACTGTTGGCCGTATTATTTTCAATAAAATTCTCCCCAAAGAGTGGAAATTCCTAAATCACAATCTACCTCGTAAAGAAATTTCCGCCATGTTCCATCGTGCGATTCGCGAGCTAGACATCAAGCGAGTTGTCAGATTAATTGATAATGTCAAAGATATTGGTTTCCACTACTCAACCGTTTCCGGTCTTTCCTTTGCCATCACCGACAATGAAATGTACTCTGACAAAGCGGCCTTTATCGAAGGTGGAAACGTCAAGGCTAAAGAGATCGAAGAAAACTTTAACTCCGGTTTGATCACCAATGAAGAAAGACGAAAGCTTACTATTCAAATGTGGATGGATACTGCCGACGATCTGGCCGAAAAAACCTGGCAGGAATTTTCTGAAGATAATCCGGTTCGCTTAATTATCGATACCGGCATGGGACGTATTACCAAAAATACCATCAAACAACTCTCCGCTATGCGTGGTATCAACGTCGATCCTCTCGGCAATATGGTTGAGCTACCCACCAAGGGAAACTTCCGTGAAGGTCTTTCTATCTTTGAATACGTTACCTCCATTCGTGGTTCCCGAAAGGGTCTTACCGACACCGCTCTTCGTACTGCCGATGCCGGTTACTTGACTCGTCGCCTGGTCGATGTCAGCCATGATGCTATTATTCGAGCAGAAGAATGCGGCACCGAAGAGTTTCTCACCATCTCTACCGATGGTACTCGTGGAAAAGTCTTCGAAAAGAGCATTACTTCCAGGTTTTCGGCCAAAAAAGTTGTTGCTCCCGAAACACGCAAAGTTCTTGTTTCTGCAGGTGAAATGATCACCGAAGATGTCGCCGCCGCTATCGTCAAGTCGGGTATCAAAGAGGTCGAAATCCGCTCTCCGCTCACTTGTAAGATGCGCTTCGGTCTTTGTGCCAAGTGTTACGGTAATAATTTAGCTAACAATGCTCCAGCGGTCATTGGAGATCCGGTTGGTGTCACTGCCGCCCAATCCATCGGTGAGCCTGGAACCCAGCTTACTATGCGTACCAAACACTCCGGAGGTGTCGCCGGTGTCGACGTTACCCAGGGTCTGCCTAGAGTTACCGAACTTTTTGAAGTCCGTATGCCCAAACTGGTTGCTCCTCTAGCCGAAGTCTCGGGCAAGGCCAAAATTGTCGAAACCGACAACGGCAACCTAATTACTATTACCCCTACCGGCAAAAAAGAAGATCGCAAAGAGTATCTCATTCCTTTAGCCATGCATCTTAAGGTCGAAGATGGTGATCTTGTAGCCGTTGGAACTCAACTGGCCTCAGGAGGGGTGGACATTAGAGAACTTTTGAAGATCAAGGGTTTGAGAGCCGCTCAAAACTACCTTATTGCCGAGATTCAATCAATTTATGAATCTCAAGGTATCAGCATTCACGACAAACACTTTGAAGTCATCACTAGAAAAATGTGCGACTATGTTCGAATTGACTCCGTTGGAGACTCAAGCCTCGTCGCCGGAGACGTTATCAGTCGAGGCAGTTACGAAATGGCCAATGAAGGCGTTATCGCTCAAGGAGGAGAGCCTGCCACCGCCACCAATCTTATTCTTGGTACCATTCGCGCCGCTCTACACACCGACAGTTGGCTTTCAGCCGCCTCTTTCCAAGACACCACCAGTGTCTTAACCGACGCCGCGGTTCAGGGAAAAGTTGACCATCTCGTGGGTATGAAGGAAAACGTTATTATTGGCCGCTTGGTTCCCACCAGCAAACTCCGTGCCAGGATCGAGAATATCTGATAAAATACACGAGCAAACAATGCCTACCACGAATCAATTAATCAAGTCCGGCCGGGTGAGTAACGCCCGAAAAATAAAAACCACCGCTCTTCGTAAGAGTTTTAACTCGGTCAAGCGTCGAATGGTTGTCACCCAAAGTCCTCAAAAGGCTGGGGTCTGTTTACAGGTCAAGACCATGACTCCCAAAAAACCAAACTCCGCATTACGGAAGATTGCCCGAGTGAGACTGTCAAACAAACAAGAAGTGACCGCTTACATCATGGGTGAAGGTCACAACTTAGCCGAGCACAGTATCGTCCTGATTCGCGGTGGTCGAGTTCGAGATCTTCCTGGTGTGAAGTTTCATATTATTAGAGGTAAGCTCGATACCGGTGGCATTGAAAAACGCCGCACCTCCCGCAGTAAATACGGCACCAAACGCCCCTCAGTAGCAAAGAAATAAATATGCGATCCAAAAAAACCCCACCTAAAAAAGTCCAATTTGATCCGATTTACGGTAGTCCCTTAGTGGCCAAGTTAATCGCCTGTGTTATGGAAGACGGTCGAAAATCTGTCGCCGCCAAACAAGTTTACAAGGCTATTGACATTGTCGCCGAGCAAACCAAGCAAGATGGAGTCGAGTATCTTCACACATCTCTGGACAACATCAAGCCGACTATCGAAGTCCGCTCCCGTCGTGTTGGAGGCGCTTCCTATCAAGTACCTACTCCTATCCGTCCGGAACGTCGTGACTCTCTGGCCATCCGCTGGCTCATCAATGCCGCCAAAGCTAGAGGCGCCAATCCTTACCGTACCCTTGCCGACAAACTCGCCGCCGAAATCGTGGAATCTCACGAAAATGCCGGCGCCGCCATCAAAAAGAAGCTCGACACTCACAAGCAAGCTGAGGCGAATAAGGCATTCGCTCACTTTAGATGGTAATCCTATAGCATTATTACAGGACTACAATTTTTCATATTTGTGTTTCGGTATTGATTAGTTTTAACTTTGGGTTTATTATGGATATGTGATCACAAATTACTGCCCGATTTGTGGAGAATTGGTATTTAAAAAGCGAAAATTTTGTTCGGTTAAATGTAAGTCTGAAAGTCAAAATCAAAAGATTGAGTTAGAATGCACTGGTTGCGGTAACCATTTCAGGATATTGCCATATTTACAAAGGAAATCTAATTACTGCTCCGTCTCTTGCTATCACGACTCCACTAGGAAAAAAGAAATTAAAAATTGTCCGGTTTGCAGGAAGAATTTTTCAGTTATGGCGTGTTTAGTAAAGAAAGGTTTTGGAATTTATTGTTCTCAGAAATGTCGTTATAAAATTCACAGGAAGACTCAAGTTTGTTATCGATGCGGAAAGGAGTTTACTAGGGCATTATCATTATCTATTAAATATACAAAGTCATTTTGCAGTAAAAAGTGTTGCGACGACTCAACAAGGGAATATGTTTCGATATCGTGCCGCAATTGTCAGAAAATGATCTCAATTCCAAGAAGCACAATTAATCGAGGTAAGGGAGGATTCTGCTCCTGGTACTGTTATATCCACTATAAAGGCGAAACATCAATCGAAAAGATTGTGAGAATCCGACTAAAAAAGGCCAAAATACCATTTGAACAAGAAGTTAAAATCGGTAAATACCATTCAGATTTTATGATCCAAAACACCAACATTCTGATTGAATGTGATGGTGATTACTGGCACGGATTACCTTCAGCAATTGCCAAAGATAAGGTTCGAGATTTGATATTACGGACAAAAGGGTATGAAGTGCTTCGATTTACCGAGACCGAGATAAAAAAGACAAAAGGAAACTGTGTTATTAATCAATTATCACAAAGGACAGACGTTAAGCAATGAATTCCCTCTCCAAAAAATACTGGGTCAAACAAAAGCGGTATTCACTTTCCCGTTTAAATGGTTTCACCATTTTCTTTTGTTTCTGAGTCAGTTTTTCAAAATCTTTTTCGGTCAAGTGGGCCAGTATCAGGACATCACTTCGTCTCAGTTCTATACCCGTCTCTTTCTTTATTTGCTCTAGTATCTCTATCTGTACCGGCGCGTATTTTTGATAAACATAATCGGCGGTGAAAGTACTAAATACTTTATCGGCGATAATTAAGGACAAAATATTCTTAAACCACTTGGTGCCATAAAGAGTCTTTACCGGCTCCCGGGTGAAGGTAAATCCAACTCGATAGTAAAACAATCCAAAAGGTTTGCTCATCGAGGTTAATACCGCCACGATATTTGGATGGGTATAGTCGAATTTATGTCTCTTGGTCAAACCTAAATATGCCAAATCCACAATTACTTTATGTCCCAGATCCGCAATTTGATTAATTAAAGTGTCCACCAAAATATTTCCATCTCTACCGGATGGATTTGAGATAAACCAATACCCCGGTTTCAATTTCATTATCGTTTCGAAATCCTCCGGTATTTCTTGTACTTTTAGGCCAAGGCCTACGGCGCATTCCCGATAACCCTCATACTCTCCCTCCAGAGTATAAATTGGTGACTCCGGATGGTCTTTTTTGATTCTCGAAAGCAGGTGATATATTCCCTCACTCGAGCCACCGGTGGGGTAGCGGTATTCAAAGCTTTCCAAACCCTGAACGTCTTTTTTATAGAAATTAATCATCTTCTCAATGATTGGTTTCTCGTAGTCATCGAGTCCCGGCTTAATCGATTTCAAAAATTCTCCATGTGGGAACTCTGCTGTAATCTCCGAAATCAGTTTCCTAATTTCCGGAAAGTAGTAAGAATAAACGGCTCGAATCGCTTTTAATTTCTTCATAGAATAATTGCCCCTTTGTATTGCCAATCAAATCGAATGTGTCCGTCGGGGAAGAAGATCATCTGTCGAATGTCATCCGTTCCGGGTTTTATCGTTAGAGCATCTGTCAAACAAACATTTTGTCCGGCGACATCATAGATTCTTGAGTTGTGTTCGTAAGAAAGAAGTAATCTCCCTTCCTTTTCCAGCCAGTCATTTATGTCCGCAATTTTCTTAGGAGTTAGCATCATCTTCACCGTATCTGTTTTATATTTCTCACTTTCCGAATTTTCCGGCGCAGCCACCGGTCTCAGAGACACTTGCTCCACTCCCCACTTGTTAGCCATCTCCACCATTTTTTTGGCCTCTTTGGGAGTGTCGATATGATCTTTGATCAGGACTACCGAAAATCTTACGGAGTAGCCAATTTTATGCAGTTTGGCGATTATCTTTCCCAAATCCGGATATATTTTTTTACCGGGCACATAATTGGCTCTATTTTTCTCCGGATCATAGTGCACCACCGATATCGAGATAATGGACAATCCAAGTTCAAACCACTCTTTTAAATATTTCTCATAACTTTTTTCTTGTTCGGAAAACAAAATAGCATTTGTCTGTAGTTCCAGAATAGGGAAGTCATATTTCTGAAGGTGTTTCAAATATTCGGTCAGCTGATCGGGGTATAAAGTCGGCTCACCCTTGCCGGTAAGCAGTACTGTCGTAATGTTATTTATCTGGGCAATCCTACAAGCTTTGTGAAAGTTGTGCCAGTTTATCAAGGTGGGTTTGGTGCCAATTCCCCTTATTCCCGTCATTTTCGAAACACAAAAGGGACAACTGGCATTACAAATGGCATTCCCCGACACTACCGTAAAAGTCTGTATCTTCATCTTAGTGTATATATTACACTAATAAAGAAGAATTGTCAAATATATCCAATTTAGCCACTATATACCTAGTGGAGTATAATCACCTTAGTACATTTCCAAACTCTTACGGAGGTAAATCATGTTTGAATGGTTATTTGGTTATAAAATTGATCCTCAAACCACGGTTGAGTGTTGGTTCCTTGAGTCCTATTCCATTACAGAAGAAAGTGCCAAGGGAAATCGTACTTTGGCCTACACCACCACTTGGAAAGAATACCAGTACAAGAGCCTTATCCATCCGAAGAACAAATTCGGTCCGAAAGATACCTTAGTGGTCATAGGTCTTAACGTCAATCTAACCTCAGATTATAATTTTTTCACAAAGGAAGATTTCGAAAACCGAGCCAAGAATGTGCCAATCAGGAACGAAGAGGAGAGAGCTGCCTGGATCGATCGCATGCTTGAAACTCTTCCTTCAAAAAAAGAAAGTTTGGACAAATTAATTACGAAAATTGAGTCTTTGCGGGAAGGACTTTCCACACTCGTCGATGAGCTACATTCACTTTCCTAGAAGATAATTTAAAACCCCGATCAATTTTCGGGGTTTTTTGTGCCTAATCATAAAGCGTATAATCACGCCAGTACATTTCCAATTTATTCTTCCAAAGGAGGCTCTATGAAGCCAAAACTGACCTTGCTCGATGATGAATTGATTGCACGCGTCACTGACGAAGCTTTTCAATTATTGATGAGTCCGGGAATCAAAGTCCAAAATGTCGAAGCCCGTGAGCTACTTCGCTCCGCCGGAGCCGAAGTCGACGAGACCACTCTGGTTGCCCGGATTCCGAAATCTCTGGTCTTCACATCCCTCAAAACCGTGCCTCGTCATTTTCATCTTTATGATTATCAAGGCAACCAAAAAGTTCACTACGGCGGCGACTCGGTTCACTTCGATCCAGGCTCCTCAGGCACCAATATTTTAGACACGGTGACTTTAGAGCATCGGCCAGCGCAAACTCAAGATCTTCTTCGGGTTATCAAAGTGGTCGAAGGTCTTTCCGAGTACGACGCTCAGTCCACGGCTATTGTTTGTAGCGATGTGCCGAAAGAGATCCAAGATCTCTATCGCTTATATCTGGTTTTACTTTTCTCCGGGAAACCCATCGTCACCGGAGCCTTCTCCAATGAGAACGTCGAGCACATGATCGATATACTGGCCATCATTCCCGGTAGCCGCGAAAATCTGCGGCGTTTCCCCCGTGCCATATTCGATGTTTGCCCGTCGCCTCCACTCATTTGGTCCAATTTTGGCTCAGGCAATCTTATTGCTCTGGCGCGTGCCGGCGTTCCGGCCGAAATGGTTTCTATGCCCCTTGCTGGTGTGGCCGCCCCCGTGACCCTCATTGGCTCCGTCACTCAGCACGCGGCCGAGTGCCTCAGTGGGATCGTCATTCACCAATTAGCCGAAGCCGGCTCTCCCATTGTTTGGGGAGGTGCTCCGGCCATCTTCGACATGCGCAAAGGTGGCACTCCCATGGGTGCGATCGAGACCGCTATGATCGATAGCTCATATACCCAAGTCGGTAAATCCTTGGGACTTCCCACCCACGCCTATTTAGGCGGTTCCGATTCTAAGTTGGTCGACGGTCAAGCCGGCTTCGAAAGTGGCATGTCCATTCTTGTGGGCGCCCTCAGCGGTATCAATATGATCTCCGGTGCAGGTATGATCGACTCGCTTCTTTGTATGAGTCCGGAAAAACTGGTTATCGATGCCGAGTGCATTGCCATGGCTCGTCGAATGCTGAGGGGAATCGACACTCCGACCGAGACTCTAGCCTCAGGCTTTTATGAAGGTATAGACTTCAAAGGAAACTTTCTCAAGCAGAGAATTACCTCTGACCTATTCCGAAAGGAACAGCATCTCCCCAGCTCGGTAGTAGATCGGGATTCAGTTCGCGGCTGGAAAGCTTCAGGCAGTCTGGATACTTTTGCCCGAGCCAAGCTCGAGGTTGATAGACTTGTTGCCTCTTATCATCGTCCACAGCTAGACCCTTCTCAGGAAAAAGCCATTCGCGATCTTGTTGCCTCCTTCGCCCGCGAGGCCGGTATGCCCGCTCTCCCCCCTCTAGACTAAATACTTGCTAAACTACAAACAAATACCTTAAAAAAGGAGAAAAATGTCTAAGTACTACGACATTGTAGTTATCAAAAGTTTCTCTATGGTTGCAGATGAATCGACGGATGAAATTTTCAGAATGAACTTCGCTAAAGATGTCAGATCAAAACGCCTCGTTATAACTCATGCTCATCAATTAATAATTTTTAGCGTAGAGGCTAAAAGAATTGATCTCAATGCTGTCAAACGATTTGAAAATTTCCTCAGATCAAACGGTTTCACCAAGCTTTTTTCGGCAGTATACTCAGATAAAATGTCTGATCTAGACGCCCGCTTCTTTACGATCAGATTGCATTCCAAGAATTTTTCCGATATGAAAGATCTGCTAATTTCCAAAATCGAAAAAGCCATCGGTGGAAAACTCAAGGTTTACCACGACGAAATATACTATTTTCATTTGACCAAGTCCCAAATAAAGTCCAGACGTTTGGTTAGGCTAATAGACGATCTAGTCTTCTCTCCCGCAATCGAAATAGTCATCTGTATCTAACACTCCTCACAAGGGGGTGTTTTTTTGGCACAATAAAGTCTAGCTATTTGCCAGACTCCTTCTTGAAAAACTTCTTCACTCTCTGGTGGGCGCCTTTTGGGGCACGTTCGTAGGGGCGGGGTTTCCCCGTCCAACAACAACCCCAAAGAAAATTTGCTAACATAAATTCATGTCCTCTGTCGATTTTTACCTCGACCATCGCAACAATAGTCCTGTCAGTGACTTTTTAGACAAAAACAAAGAGGTCAAAGTCAAAGCTTTAATTATCATCAAAAACATCATCGAGTTTGGCCTTTCCACCGCCATTCCCCACATCAAGAAACTCTCGGGTCTTCCTCTCTGGGAAATTCGTATCTTAGGCAAAAGCAACGCTCGCATTCTTTATGTCCACAAGGTTAAGAATCAAATAATTCTCCTCCACGCTTTCAAAAAGAAAACTAACAAAACTCCCACCAAAGAAACAAACATCGCTCTCAATCGCCTCAAAGATATCACTTGACATCTATATCCTATACGATATACAATTAGAACCATGAACCTCCTCTCTTTTGACCAATATTTATCTGATAGCCTCAAAGATCCAGCATTCAAGAAACTCTGGGAAAAAGCCGACCCTGAATACCAGCTCTCCAGGCAAATAATCAAGGCCAGACTAGAGGCAAAAATGTCTCAAAAAGACCTCGCCAAAAAGGCTCACACCACTCAAGCCATCATTTCTCGTCTCGAAAACTCCAGCTTCAACCCCTCCCTCTCATTTCTCAAAAAAATCGCCATTGCTCTCAACACCCCTCTCCATATCTCTCTTCCCTAACCTGTAAATCTCTCCCGCTCACCTCATTGGTGGGCTTTTTGTGGTAAAATTAGCCTCGTGAATATTGTCGGAAAAAAAGTTCCCCTTGATCGTGTTAGAAATACGGGTATTATCGCGCACATCGATGCCGGCAAGACCACCACTACCGAACGTATTCTTTTTTATACCGGTAAGTCATATAAAATTGGCGATATCGATGATGGTAATACCCAGATGGACTGGATGGACCAAGAAAAAGAGCGGGGTATAACGATCGTCTCCGCGGCCACCACCGCTTTTTGGACCCCTGTTTTGCCCCATGCCCGCTTCAAAGAAGAGCATCGCTTCAACATCATTGATACTCCGGGCCACGTCGATTTTACGGCTGAGGTCGAGCGTTCTCTTCGTGTTCTCGATGGAGGCGTTATTGTTCTGGATGCCGGCTCCGGTGTCCAGTCTCAAACCGAAACCGTTTGGCGTCAAGCCGACAAATACCACGTTCCTCGCATTGCTTTTATCAACAAAATGGACGTTCTGGGAGCCGATTACATGGCTACCATCAAGGATGTGCATGAGAAACTCGGTGCCAAAACGGCCGTCATGGCTCTGCCTCTAGGTGTCGAAAACACTTTCCGCGGTATTGTTCTCCTTCTCGAGAGGGAAACTATTGTCTGGAAAGGCGACGAAACCGGTGCTCTGTACGAAGTTACCGAAGGCTTCCCTGAGGAGATGAAAGACGAGTGTGAGCTCGAACGTGCCAAATTGATCGAATCCATTGTCGAATTTGATGAAGTCCTCATGGGCGAGTATCTTGATGGTCAAGAACCGAGCCTGGACGCCCTCAAGACCGCTCTCCGGACAGCCACCTGTGCCAATCAGATCGTTCCTGTCTTTCCCGGTTCGTCCCTTCGCAACAAAGGCGTCCAGCCTCTTCTTGACGCCGTGGTTGATTTTTTACCTTCCCCACTAGACAAGCCCACCATTACCGGTACCAATCCCGAAACCAACGAAGAGGAAACTCGTCTAGCCGACCCTGCCGAACCTTTCTCAGCCCTAGCTTTCAAGATTCAGGCCGATCCTCATGTTGGTAAGCTGACTTATCTTAGAATATACTCCGGCAAAATTACCTCAGGTTCATTTGTTTATAATGCCTCCAAGCGCGAGCGCGAGAGACTTGGTCGTTTGATGCTCATGCACGCCAACACTCGTGAAGAAGTTAGCGAAGCCGGTGCCGGAGAAATTGTCGGCGTCGTCGGTCTCAAAGCCACCAAAACCGGCGACACTCTTTGCGACGAATACAAGCCCTTGGTTCTGGAATCCATCAATTTTCCTGATCCGGTCATTTCTCTAGCCATTGAGCCCAAAACCAAAGCCGATCAAGAAAAGCTGGATGTGGCTCTGAGTCGTCTAGCCGAGGAAGATCCCACTTTCCGCATCAAAACCGATCACGAAACCGGCCAAACCGTTATCTCCGGCATGGGTGAACTTCATCTGGAAATATTGGTTGACCGTCTTCGCCGTGAGTTTAAGGTCGAGGCCTCTACCGGTGCTCCTCAAGTGGCTTACCGCGAAACTATCACCAAACCAGCTCGAGGAGAAGGTAAGTACATCCGCCAATCAGGTGGTCGAGGCCAATATGGTCACTGTATTCTCGTCATTACTCCCAAAACCAGAGGAGAGGGTTTTACTTTTACCAACAAGATCGTTGGCGGCACCATTCCCAAGGAATTTATCTCCCCAATCGAAAAAGGTGTTCGTGAAGCTCTCGACAACGGTGTTATTTCCGGTTTCCCTTTGGTTGATCTTGACGTCGCTGTTATAGACGGTTCCTTTCATGAGGTGGACTCTTCCGAAATGTCTTTCAAGATTGCCGGTTCCATGGCTCTTCAGGACGCCGTCAAAGCCGCCGGGCCGGTCATCCTCGAACCGATTATGAAGGTAGAAGTTACCACTCCCGAAGGTAACATGGGTGACATTATCGGGGACCTTTCCTCTCGCCGGGCCCAAATCGCCGGTTCCGCCCAACGGGGCAACGCTCGAGTTATCACCGCCACCGTGCCTCTTTCGGAGCTTTCCGCCTACGCCACCGCCATTCGTTCTTTAACCGCCGGCCGAGCCAACTACTACATGGAACCCAGTCATTATCAGGAGCTTCCAAACAGTTTGGCGGCCAAGTTATTGAAAAACCCGACAAACTAGAGTAAAATCTGCTAAAATAAATAGGCTCGAAAAAAAGTAATTATAAAATATTAAACAATTAAACAAAATGGCAACATATCAAAGAACCAAACCCCACGTTAATATTGGCACCATCGGTCACGTTGACCACGGCAAGACGACCCTTACTGCCGCCATTACCACTACTTTAGCCACCGCCGGCTTAGCCACAGCGCTTCCCTTTGATCAGATCGATAAATCTCCAGAGGAGAGAGAACGTGGAGTTACGATTCAGATTTCTCACGTCCCTTACGAAACCAAAAAACGCCACTACGCCCACATCGATTGCCCGGGTCACCGAGACTACATCAAAAATATGATCACCGGTGCCGCTCAGATGGATGGTGCTATCTTGGTCGTCGCCGCTACCGATGGCCCTATGCCTCAAACCAACGAGCACTTGCTTTTGGCCAAACAAGTTAATGTTCCCAGATTAGTCGTCGCTCTCAACAAAATCGACGCTGTTTCCGATCCCGAACTCATCGAGCTGGTGGAGATGGAAATCCGCGAAAAACTAAAAAAATACGGTTTTGAAGAGGACACTCCCATTATCCGAGTTTCCGCTCTTAAAGCACTTGAAGGCGACAAAGATGCTCAAGCAGACATCATGAAACTCATGGACACGGTTGATGAATGGATCCCGGATCCGGTTCGTGAACTCGACAAACCCTTCCTCATGCCTGTTGAAGATGTTTTCTCAATCAAAGGTCGAGGTACTGTGGTTACCGGTCGTATCGAAACCGGTGTCGTTAAAGTTGGTGAAGAAATTGAAATCGTCGGTATCAAAGATACTCGTAAATCCGTTATTACCGGTGTGGAAATGTTCCACCAACAGCTTGAGCAAGGTCAAGCCGGTGACAACGTCGGTCTTTTGCTTCGCGGAATCGAAAAGGATGATGTCCAAAGAGGTCAAGTTCTATCCAAGCCTGGTTCGATCAAGCCTCACACCAAGTTCGAAGCCGAAGTTTATATCCTAGGCAAAGATGAAGGTGGCCGTCACACTCCTATGTTTACGGGCTACAAACCCCAGTTCTTCATCCGCACCACCGATGTTACCGGAGAAGTCAAACTGGCCGAAGGTGTCGAAATGATCATGCCTGGAGACTACGCCAAGATGTCTGTCGAGCTTATTCAACCCATCGCCATGACCGATGGCCAGCGCTTCGCCATTCGCGAAGGCGGTCTAACCGTCGGAGCCGGGGCTATTACCAAGGTGATTGCCTAAGACAAAAGTAACCGCACCTTTATTCTTCTAGATCATGACAGACCAACCACGCATTCGCGTCAAACTCAAGTCATTTGACCATCGGGTTATTGATGAAGCCGCCAAAAAGATTATTCAGGCCGCTTTAGTTTCCGGTGCCCAAGTGGTTGGACCTGTGCCTCTGCCCACCAAGAAGAAAGTTATCGTCGTTACTGCTTCTCCTCATACGGACAAAGATAGTCGCGAGCAGTTTGCCATCCTGACTCACAAGCGGTTAATCGATATTGTCAATCCAACCAATAAAACTATCGACTCACTTCAACATTTGGATCTCCCTGCCGGTGTCGGCATCGAAATTAAAATGTAAATATATGTCGAAAACATTAAATAATTACAAATATGTTAAATCAAGTATACGCCACCAAAAAGGCCATGACTCAGGCCTTCTCGGAAGGAAAGCGGATCCCCTTGACCGTTCTGACGGTGGTTCCTCACGTAGTTATCGCCCATAAAACCGTTGAGAAAGATGGCTACTCTGCCGTCATTTTGAGTGTTCGCCCCAAAAAGATTAAAGAAGTTTTGTCTCACGACGTTCTTGAATCAAAAACCGAAATTAATCTTTCCGAAATTCTCATTCCAGGTTCCACTGTTAGTGTGATGGCCAGTTCCAAGGGCAAAGGCACTTCGGGAGTGATGAAACGTTGGGGCATGCATGGAGGCCCCAGAACTCATGGCCAGTCAGATCGGCAGCGAGCTCCCGGCTCCATCGGTCGTGGTACTACTCCGGGTCGAGTTCTTCCGGGTAAGCACATGGCCGGTCGAATGGGAAATACCAACACTTCAGTCAAAAATCTTAAAATCCATTCTTTTGATCCTGCCACCGGCATTCTTGAAATTACTGGCTGTATCTCCGGTGGTCGTGGAGCTCTGGCTTTGATTACCATCACCAAAAAATATGGCTACTAAAAAACCAACCACCACCATTTCGAACCAACCAGATCTTTCGGTGTTTGCTCAAGTAGAGGTCAAACCCTCCCTAATCACTCAAGCTTTACATGTTTATCGCGAAAACAGTCATCGTGGTGTTTCTAAAACTAAAACCAGAGGCGAAATCAATGCCACCAAGAAAAAAGTTTATAAACAAAAAGGTACCGGTAACGCCCGTCACGGCGCCAAGTCTGCCCCTATTTTTGTTGGCGGTGGTGTCGTCTTTGGACCAACCGGTTTGAAGTCCGCTCCCAAGTCTCTCAATCAGAAAATGAAAGTCAAAGCTCTGGCAGGCATCCTCAGTCTTTATCAAAAGGAAAACCGTCTATCACTGGTCAGCGCCACCGAAATAAAAGAAACCTCTACCAAGTCGGCTCAAAAAGCTTTGGGTAGGGATGAGGCCGCTTTTGTGTTCTTCTCCGAAAAACCCGGCCTTCTGAAAGCCGTTTCCAACCTGGAAAATATTATTATTCTTTCGGCCAGACGCTTAAATGTTTACTCGGTCGCGAGCTCCCCCAAAATATTCTTGACTACCTCGGCCTACGAACACTTGATTACTCGATTAAAACTTATCTAAAATGTCCACTCCCTTAATCCACCAAAATACCATTCTTAAGCCTGTCGTTACCGAGAAAAGCCACTCTTTAGCCATTCTGGACAAGTATGTTTTTCAGGTCGACCCGAGTGCCAGCAAGTATCAGATCAAAAAAGCGGTTGAGGATCTCTTTAAGGTCAATGTTGTCTCCATTAATACGATCAAACATGCCTCCCGCAAAATCAAATCACCCAAAACTGGCCGCCACCTTTCCGTGCCTTCAGACAAAAAAGCGGTTGTTCAGATCAAAAAAGGCCAAAAAATCGAGATTTTTAACTCTCTTAAGTCATAATAAACATGAAAACCATACCTAAAAAACTTATCAAGCTAAATCCTAAATCTTCGGGACGCAATTCTTCTGGTAAAATAACCGTTCGACATCAGGGTGGTCGTGAAAAGCGTTTTCTCCGTCATATCGACTGGAAGAGGAACCTTGCACTCACCGCTCGAGTTGAATCTATCCAGTACGATCCCAATCGCACTTCCGATATCGCCCTTTTAGTTTATGTGAGCGGCATCAAAGACTACATTCTGGCCCCCCAAGGCCTCAAAGTCGGAGATACCGTTATTTCTTCCGAAGCCGCCGAAATTAAGGTTGGTAATTGTTTACCCCTAAAGAACATCCCCATTGGGATCGAGATTCACAATCTTGAAATTGTCCCCGGCAAAGGCGCTCAAATGGTCAGAAGTGCCGGAAACACCGCTACCGTCCAAAGCAAGGAAGGCAATGTTGTCGTGGTCAAACTTCCTTCCGGGGAAATTCGTCAATTCGATGGCACTTGTAAAGCCACCATTGGTGCTCTCAGCAATCCTCATCACAAAGAAGAAATCCTTGGTAAAGCTGGCCGCAAACGCCACATGGGTGTCAGGCCGACAGTCAGAGGTGTGGCTCAGGATCCCCGCTCTCATCCTCACGGTGGTGGAGAGGGACGTAGTGGCATCGGTATGAAGTCTCCTAAATCTCCTTGGGGCAAGAGAACTTTAGGAAAACGCACTCGAGATCGCAAAAAATATAGCAATAAACTGATTATTAAACGTCGTTACGTCAAGTAAAATTAAATTAAATAAACATGTCTAGAAGTTCAATCAAAGGTCCATTCGTAGACGAAAAGCTCATTGTCAAAATTGAGCGACTTAAACTGGCCGGCAAGAAAGAACCCATCAAAACTTGGGCCAGATCGTCTCAGATACCTCCGGAATTTGTCGGCTACACTTTCGCTGTTCACAACGGCAAAATTTTTAAAGAAGTTTTCATTACCGAGGACATGGTCGGTCACCGTCTAGGTGAGTTTTCTTTAACCAGAAATTTCCGAGGACATGGTCGGATCGTCAAAAGAACTCTATCCAAAACCTAAAGCTCTATGGCCACTAAAACAATTAAACAACTTGTCATCGCCAAAGCCAGTCACGCGCTTTCTTCTCCGCGTAAAACCAATCTGGTGCTTAAGGCCATTGTCGGTAGACCGGCACTTTTGGCAATTAAACAATTGGCCGTCATTCCCAAGAGGGCCGGAGAACCTGTTGTTCAATTAATTAAACAGGCCATCGGTAATGCCGTTTCCAGATTTCAAGCCTCACCAGACAGTTTAATCATCGACTCCGCTTTCGCTACCAAAGGTCGTGTTCTAAAACGCGCTCACATCGGCGGTCGAGGTAAAACCAAGCCTTACGAACGCACCACTTCACACTTGACTCTATATCTACGAGTTCTGACCCCCAAAGCCATCCCTGTCATCCCGAGCGCAGTCGAGGGATCTCACTCCACCAAGAAAGTCGTTAAATCTACCAAAAAAACAAAATAATCATGGGAAAAAAAGTTAACCCAATCGCTTTTAGAACCGGCTACATCTTTCCCACCAAGTCGATCTGGTTTGCCAATTTTAGAAACTACGCCAAGTATGTTTTGGAAGACAACAAGATCAGACGCTTTTTGGAAGCCAAGTTAAAGCTCGCCGGTATCACCAGTATCGAGATCAAACGCTCGATCAATTCGGTTGATATTTTTATGAACGTTTCCCGCCCCGGCGTCGTTATTGGTCGTGGCGGTTCTTCTCTGGAAATTCTCAAAAAAGACATCGAAAAGCTCCTTAAAATTAATCCCAAGGCCAAAAACGCCGTCAAGATTAATCTTCACCCCCTAGAGATTAAAAATCCCGACATGAACTCAGCCATCATTGCCGATCGTCTAGCCAACCAATTGGAACACCGTTATCCTTTCCGTCGTGCCGCCAACCAAGCCATCGAAAAGGTTATGGCTTCCGGAGCCAAAGGTGTCAAACTCGTTTTTGCCGGTCGTATCGATGGCGCCGAAATTGCCCGTGTCGAAAAGTTCAAACAAGGTCGAATTCCTACTCAAACCTTACGTGCCAACATTGATTACATAGAGAAAAAAGCTCTTACCCGTTCCGGGTATGTTGGCATCAAAGTTTGGATTTATTCAGGCGACATCATCAGCTAAGTCCTATCAACCAACAACTAATAACAAAGAACTAACATGTTACAACCAGGGAGACGCAAATATCGAAAAGAGTTTAGAGGTAGTATGGGAGGCGTTGCCACTCGTACCCATGAACTCTCTTACGGAGACTTCGGGATCAAAGCCTTAGAATGTGGTTGGCTATCGGCCAACGAAATTGAATCTGCTCGCCGCACCATCACTCACCACACTAAACGGGTCGGTAAATTTTTCCTTCGTGTTTTTCCTCACAAACCTATCGGTCACAAGACTCCTGGTGCTCGTATGGGTTCCGGCAAGTCGGATGTGTCAGGCTACGTTGCCGTCGTCAAGCCCGGGCAGATACTGATGGAGCTTTCCGGAGTAACCAGAGAAATTGCCACCGAAGCCATCCGTCTCGCCGGCCACAAACTCTCCGTTAAAACCAAATTAATTGAAAAAGAAAATGCCTAAAACAAAGACCGTTACCTCCACCACGACCCTTGAAGAGCTCAAAATTAAGTTAGCGAGCATCAAGCTTAATATCCGTGCCGGTATCGAAAAAAATACCAACGCTCACAAGAAGACCAAAGTCCAAATTGCTCAGCTCTTGACTAAGAACAATCAACCAATAACTAATAACTAAAATGAAACACCTACTCGGCACTGTTAAAAGCGACAAAAATATTAAAACCGCCATCGTTGATGTCGTCAGATTCAAAGTTCACCCCAAATACCTGAAACGTATCAAGGTCAATAAGTCTTACGCTGTCCAAAACGACCTCGGCGCCAAAGTCGGGAATCGTGTCCGTCTCGAAGAAACTCGTCCCATTAGTAAAACCAAACGTTGGAAAATCTCTAAAATTATAAAATAATATGATTCAACTAAGATCCGTCCTTAACATTGCCGACAACTCCGGAGCCAAACAGATCAAGGTCATTTTGGTTCATGGAGGCTCTCACCGTCGCTTCGGTCGCATTGGTGACGTGGTTACCGCCGCTGTCGAAGGTGCCTCTGCCGATGGCACAGTCAAAGACAAGCAGGTGGTCAAAGCCGTGCTCGTCCGCACTCGCAAGGAAACCCGCCGGCCGGACGGTACCTACGTTCGCTTTGACGACAACGCCGCTGTTATTATTGACTCAATTGCGAGTAAGCTCCCTTTGGGAACTCGTATCTTTGGCCCCATCGCCCGTGAGGTAAAAGATGCCGGTTTCTCCAAGATTGCCTCACTCGCCCCCGAAGTCGTCTAACAATCGTCATTGCGAGTCTCGTATTCGAGCCGAAGCAATCCAGAAAAAATAAAACTATAAAACATATGTTCAAATTCAAAATCAACGATACTGTTCAGATCACCGCCGGCAAAGACAAGGGGCGCAGTGGTAAAGTCCTAAAAGTCCTGCCAGTCGACCAAAAAGTCTTGGTGGAGGGGATTAATCTTTACAAAAAACACATCAAGCCCAAAGGTAACGAAGCCGGTACCATCCTGACACTTCCTCGTGCTCTATCCACTGCTTCCGTTGCTCTCATCTGCCCGAGCTGTGGCAAGCCCACCAGGGTCGGCTTTGATGCCTCCCAAACCCCCAAAGTCAGAATTTGTCACAAGTGTCGTCAGATAATTACCAGTGAAATCAAAAAATGATTCAAAATTTAAAAGAAAAATATTTAAAAGAAATTCGTCCGGTCCTCCAAAAAGAGTTGGGTCTTTCCTCTGTTGAGGCCGTTCCCAAGATCACCAAGATCACGGTCAACACCAGCTCCAAGGACTTCAAAACCGACAAAGACTTGCTGGCCAAAACCAAGGACTGGATGAGCAAGATCACCGGCCAAGCTCCATTGGAGACCAAGTCGAGATCCAGTATCGCCGCCTTCAATTTGCGCGAAGGTGAGGTAGTTGGTTTAAAAACTACACTTCGAGGCACCAGAATGTATGACTTCCTGGAAAAGCTCATCTCCATCGTTCTCCCGCGTCTAAAAGATTTTCAAGGTATCTCCACTAAAGCCTTCGACAACAAAGGCAACTACACCATTGGTTTTCCCGAACAAATAGTGTTTCCCGAGGTCGAATATGATAAAATCGGGAGGATTCAAGGGCTAGAAGTGACCGTCTCCACCAGTGCGAAAGACTCCAAAACCTCTTTGATGTTCTTAAGAGTCTTAGGCATGCCTTTTACCAAGGAGTCATAAAATATTTAAGATGGCTAAAAAAAGCAAAATTGCTAAAACACTTAAACTTGCCGGTCACAGCACCCGTGATCACCGTCGTTGCCAGCTCTGCGGCCGACCTCGTGGTGTCATCCGTATCTTCGGTCTTTGCCGTCTCTGCTTCAGAGAAATGGCTCACCGAGGAGAGTTACCCGGTGTTTTCAAAATGTCAAAATAATATGGATACTACCGCCGACTTTTTAACTATCATCCGCAATGGCTACCTCGCCAAAAAAGACACAGTGGTTGTCGAATTTTCCAAAGCCAGAGAGGAACTCACTAAGATTCTTAAGACAGAGGCTTTTATCGTCGATTACTCAGTCGAAAAAGCTAAACCCGTTAACAAACTCATCATTAATCTTCGTTATTTCGACAAGGGCCTGCCTGCCGTTACCGGTATCAAGAAAATCACCAAACCTAGTGTCCGAATTTACTCTGGGTACAATCAAATTCCACGAACTCTCTCCGGCGCCGGCACTACCATTCTGACTACCTCGGCTGGTTATATGACCGGCAAGACCGCTCGTGAAAAACATCTTGGCGGCGAAGTTATTTGTCAAATTTGGTAACAAATACCAACTAAACTAACCATTAACCAATAACTAATAACCATTAACCAATAACTAAGCACTAATAACTAACATGAGCCGCATTGGACGAAAACCACTATATCTTCCCGAAACTGTCAAGCTTGAAACTTACGAGACCTCGTTGAAGTTCACCGGCCCGAAGGGTACTCTGGAATCAGTCGTTCCTAAAGGTATCAAGGTCGAAATCAAAGGTAGTGTTATAAACTTTACTAGAGACAACAACATACCGGCCACCCGTGCCCTACACGGCCTAGCTCGCCGATTAGCCCAGAACTGCGTTACTGGCGTCACCGACGGTTTTTCAAAAGACCTTCTGTTGGTCGGAACCGGTTATCGTGTTTCTCCTCACGCCGAAGGTCTTTCCTTCTCGGTCGGTTACTCTCATCCGGTTATTTTCAAAAAGGTTGAAGGTGTTACCATTACCACCGAAGGTCAAGATAAAATCAAGGTTACCGGCATCGACAAACAACTGGTTGGCCAAGTCGCCGCCAATATCCGCGAGATTAGAAAACCCGAGCCTTACAAAGGCAAGGGGATTCGCTATGTCGACGAAGTCATCCTCAAGAAGCAAGGTAAAACAGCTACCAAAACCGCCGCCGTTTAAAACCAAAAATGAAAAAGCTAAACGATAAACAATCCAGAGCCGGCCGCATCCGATCCAAATTGCTCGCCCGCACCACTCGTCCTCGTCTGACGGTCAGTCGTAGCAATCAAAATATTTTTGCCCAAATTATCGATCAAACCGGTAAGGTTCTGGCTGCCTTTGGTTCAGCGTCATTGCGAGGAGGTCGCCTCAGACGACCGACGAAGCAATCTATAAAAATGACCAAAACGGAAATGGCTACCGAAGTTGGTAAGAAACTTGGCGAAATAGCCAAAAACAAAAAAATTTCCACTGTCGTTTTTGATCGTGGTTCTTACCGTTTTCATGGCCGTGTCAAAACCCTCGCCGAAGCCGTCCGCGCCACCGGCATCAAATTCTAACGTCATTCCGACCGAAGCGGAGGAATCTCACTCCACTAAATAAACAAATATAAAATAAAACAAAATGGCCTACACAGGAAATACAAACAACAGCAATCGAGGCGGCGGTCGTCCGGCTCCAGAAGGCTTCGAACAAGTCCTTCAGATCCGTCGCGTCAGCAAGAAGACTCAGGGTGGTACCAATGTCTCCTTCTCTGCGTTAGTGGTGACCGGGGACAAAAAAGGTAAAGTTGGTCTAGGTTTAGCCAAGGCTCCCAACGTCGCTGATGCTATCAAAAAAGCCATTCGTCTCAGTAACCGAGACTTGGTTCAAGTTCCCCTGGTCGATGGTACTATCCCCTACGAAACCAACTCCAAGTACGGCGCCGCCAAAGTTCTTTTCCGCCCGGCTCCCAAGGGTACCGGTCTTATCGCCGGTTCATCCGTCCGCGCCGTGGTTGAAGCCGCCGGTATTACCGACATCGTTTGCAAGGTTTTGGGTACCAACAACAAGACCAGCAACGCCAGGGCTACTTTCAAAGCTCTCAAACAGATCGAAACTCTAGGTAAAAAATACCAATTGCTCAAAGCCCTGAGGGCGTAGCCCCGTCATTGCGAGTTTCGGTACTCCGAACCGTGGCAATCCAGAACAATAAATATAATATACAAATTAATTGTCATCCCGAGCGAAGTCGAGGGATCTCACTCCACAAAACAATATGAAAATGCTTTTATCCAATCTTCCCAAAATAATCGAAACTCCCAAAAAGCGCCTTGGACGAGGCTTTGGCTCTGGTGTCGGCGGTCACACCGTCGGACGTGGTCAAAAAGGTCAAAAAACCCGCGGTATTATCCCTCTTTGGTTTGAGGGCGGTCAGCTTCCCTTGGTCCGCCGGACTCCTTTCATCAAGGGTAAGCACCGTTTCCAGGTTATCAAGCCTCAGCCTATCACCGTCAACTTCGATCGCCTCGACAAGTTTGCCGAAAACTCGGTCGTAGACGCCCTTTTCCTTGCCACTGCCCTCAAGGTGAGCGAGAAAGAAGCCAAGCGCGGCTTCAAGATTATCGCTACCGGTAAGCTCACCAAACCCTTCCAAATCGCCGTCCCGGCCTCCGCGGGGGCCATCAAGGCTATTGAGAAGGCCGGCGGCAAGTTCCTCGCCTCCAAATAGCGTCACCCCACTCTTGACTTTAGACCTATAATTTGATATAGTTTCAGTATAGGTTCACACTAAAACTAACGTTGGAGGTAAAGATGTACACTGTTGATGATTTTGCAAAGGATATGCATGCGGATGTATGGGCGATTCGAGGCAGGCTCTTGGAAATAACTTCAAAATGTCTCCAATGGGGTGAATTAAGCGTCAAACACTTAAAGCTTAAGGATGCCAAAGTAGTTGGGAACGTGCTCTTTCTTCGCTTTGTTGCTAGCAACGATTATTTGGCGATTGATCCAGTTGAGAAAAGAATCTACCAGGCCAATTACGATCTCAAGGAAGTTCCTGGAAAGCACGAGATAGATCTATCTATCATCAATAATATTTCCAAAGAGCTTAAAACTCGGTATTCAAAGGCTAGCCCTGTCAGCTTTTAAATATATGCAGACAAAACCATTCCCCCCGGGAGTGGTTTTTTGCTATAATATCCCAGAACATTAAAATTCCAGGAGGTATACCCGTGTTTAACATTCGTTTTCAGAATCTACCCAAGCTTGTCTTTAACCCGCGCCTTTTCGCTTTTGAACCTGCCCATGTGGACACGCTCCGCCAAGTTATCGGCACACTCTTAAGATGCCCGCCGGAACTACCCCAACTCTTAATTGAAAGATCGGAGTGCTTTATTTTGGAAGACAAAAGCCTCGTAGCGGCCCCCGTACGGATTATCGTCGAGTGGTACTCTGAACGCCCTAGTTCCGACACTATTTTTGGCCTGGCTCTGGCCTTTTACAACTTTCTAAAAGCTTATGGCTTTGAAGCAGGTCTGACAGTCATCTTTTCCGGTATTTCCGAAGGTGACGCCTTCATTGAGAAAGATGGTCGTTTGATTTCCGCTCCCCGTCTCCCCACTCCACATTTTAACTATCGTGGCTTTCAAGGCAAACGCTAAAGGAGATTTATGAAATCTTTGCTCACCTTAAACAATCTCGGCTACGCCAGAGACGTTTCCGGGGGACCAGAATGTAATTGCGACCTCGGGGTATTCATTTTCGCCTCCGAACAAAGCCTCAAAATACGCACCTATTTCTATCTGAAGAATCAGTCGGAAAAACAATTGGTCATCGGTAAGTTGGTGGATGGTGTCAATGATAGTGCGGATCTAGACCATGGCAAGCTAACCTTCAGGTTCGAAAGTAACGGACACGTTGAACTCTCCTGGGAAAACCAAGAAGGCCATCAAACTGCCACCTTCAATGAAATTGCTTTGGTCCAGCTTATGGAAGTCGAATGGGTCCGAACCCTCGTCAAAAACCGCACCGCCAGCTATCTCTAATCTTTACGCCACCCTTCACTGGGTGGTTTTTGTTACAATACTCGGGAACATTCAAATTTCAAGGAGGTCAAGTGGATAAAAATTCAATCCTTCATCAGATCAACATCGATTTTTTTATACTTTCAGCCACTGTCGTTCAAGATCTCAAAATGATCGCTCTTTGCCGATCCCCTTACTACAAGCACCCTATTGGTTGTCCAAACTGGGATCACAAAGACGGTTGTCCGCCCCATACCAAACGTTTTTTATCAGTCTATGAGCCGACAGTTTACATCGCCATTGCTCGCTTGGATTTTGGTAAGTATCTGAAACTTAAAGAAAAAATTCATCCGGGGTGGACAGAGAAAGCTTTAAAAAACCCTCGTCACTGGCAAGGTCACCTAAGAGCCGCTCTCAGAAATTTTCTAACTCCGGACAAAATCCACACCGGCTTCGAAATAGTTAAAAATGCGGAAGCCATGGGCATCAATTTGTTCGAAACCTGTGCCAATGCCGGCTTCGTTCTCGAAAGAGATCCGAAAAATTATGTTTGCCACCTTAATCTCTTGGCTAAACCCACCACCCCTCACCGGGTGGTTTTTTGTTTCGTGGCACCGTGTCACAGTGTTACCGTGCCACACACCTTATCATTCTCGACCGACTATAATTTAACAAATGGATCTTATTAGAAAAATTATTATGGATCTCTGCAAATTCTCTCCTCGTCAAGGAGAGAACGAGGTCAGAACTGCCCAGTATTTGGAGAACTTTTTGACTCAGAGAAAAATCAACTTCACTTCTCAGTATTTCAAAACCGAAATCCCCAATGTTATTCACGCGGAACTCTATCTAGATGGCCAAAGGATACCATGTCTCGGAAAATCATTCGTCGGTGGCATGATTACTTCCAAGGATCAAATCGATTTTAGTCCGTATTCAGACTATATCGAAACTATCACTTTTCGGCCCATTCCCACAGTTGCCATTTCCAGGACAAACGCTAAATTCCTAGAGAAAGCCAACCACGTCCGCGGGGAAGTTGTAGTTGAGAAATATTTATTCCAATCAAGAAACATATTAGTTGGCGATACCATTAATCCCAAAAAAATTATTTTTGCTCACTACGATGGTCTTGGTGGGGGAGCAGTGGACAACGCTGGCAGTGTCGCCATTTGTCTCGAACTCTTAATTGAAAACCCTGAACTGTTATCCGAGAACTTATTTGTTTTTGCTGGCAACGAAGAACTCAGTTACGACTCTGGAGACTACTGGGGCAAGGGCTACCGTGAATTTGAAAATGAATATCTCACCCTACTAAAATCCGCTCTGGAGATTGTGGTTGTCGATGGCGTCGGGGTCAGCCCTCCTGTTATTGTTTCCGAAGACCGAGAAGATGTCTTTCCAATCAATCATTTCGACGAGTTCTCATCAAAAATTACCTGGCTTTCCAGCATCCAATCAGAAGTCCTCAAATGCTATCACTGTTTGGAAGATACACTTGACAAGTTAAATTTCGGCCATTTCGAAGAAACCAGAAAAATGTTAGAAAAGATGTTAGGATAAATTATGACCAATAAATTTAAAAACCTGAAGCCGTATATAGTCAGGACATCAGAAAATAATGCATATACTATCCCGAAACTGGTAAGGGGGGAAAAACGCGATAAAATGATTTCCGAAATGGTTGAACTAATCAAAGAAAATAAGAAAATTATTGACGATCTCAAATCATCCTCGAAACCAGATGGGTATCTTTTTGGATGAAAATTTCAAAGAATCAGTAAGAGGTAAATATTGCCTGTTGGATAATGATTTTCTTGGTGCCTTATTCAATGACAATTCTCTATTCCTTGCGATGAAGGACCTTTTAAATGACTATCCCTTTGTATACGATAATCTGACAAGTTTTGAATTCTTAAGAGATATCTATGTTCCTAGTCAGATAGTACTCAGGGAAAAATTTTTATCGAAGGATTTATTGTTTCCTCTCTCTGATCATCAAGAAATATATACAAAGACTCAAACCAATGCTCTCATCCTTTCCAAGATTTATGCCCAAAATAATTCAAAGTTAAATCAGAAGGGTTCAGCAAGTTTTACCGATATTTTTTTAGCTTCTAGATTAATGTCTTTGGGGAGTAAATACTTACTTATTACCGGAAATAAAAAAGACTTTCCCAATTATATCTTTGATACAAAAGGCATCATTACAAACGAGGAGGCAAGCGGAGCTCTAAGAAGCTACTCACTTCTATCATTTGATCCGGATAAATTTGATAAGTGTTTCAAGGAATTAGGCGGGGTGGGCAATTAAACCTAGAGCTGGTAGAATAAGAATCACGACATGAATACTTTATTAGCCCCCTTGCGCGCCTTATTCAAGATTAAAGATCTCAGGAATCGCCTTATTTTTACCGCGATTATTATTGCTATTTTTCGTTTAGTGGCTCACATTCCGGCTCCCGGAATCAATTTAGCCGCTCTGAAACAGCTTTTTGATGGTTCTGCCTTCCTCTCCCTTCTTGATATTTTTTCTGGCGGTACGCTGACTAATTTTTCCGTCATGGCTCTTGGTCTTAATCCCTACATCAACGCCTCTATCATTATGCAGATGATGGGTATGGTCGTTCCCAAGTTGGAAGAGCTGCAAAAAGAAGGGGACTATGGTCGCCAGAAAATTAATCAATACACTCGCCTTTTAACTATCCCTCTTTGTTTCTTTCAAGGGATCGCTTTAATATTTCTTCTTCGGGGTCAAGGACTTACCACCACCACCGATCCTCTAAAACTCGCCGCCATTGTCTTTACCCTCGCCGCCGGCACTTCATTTCTCATCTGGCTCGGTGAACAGCTCAACGACTATGGTGTGGGCAACGGTATTAGTTTGATTATCTTTGTCGGTATCGTTACCCGTTTGCCGGTCGCCGCCGCTCAAATGTTAGCCACTATTGACCCCACCAAAATATTTACTTACTTAATTTTTGCTTTTTTTGCTATCGCCTCGGTCTATGCCATTGTCCGCGTCGGCGAAGCCGTTCGCGAAGTTCCCATCCAATCGGCGAGACGCGGCGCCTCTTTTACCTCGACATTGGGCAATCACCTGCCTCTCCGTCTAAATCAAGCCGGCGTGATCCCGATTATCTTCGCTGTTTCTTTTATGTTGATTCCGAATCTTCTTGGTCGGGTCTTCGCCGGTTCTGGTCAAGCCTGGTTAGCCGGAGTCTCCCGAAACATTACTCTCTATTTGGCGCCGGAATCCATTCTTTATAATGCCCTCTACTTTGGTTTAGTAGTTGCCTTTTGTTATTTCTATACTGCCGTGGTTTTTAATCCCGAAAAAATCGCCAAGGATCTTCGTCAGTCCGGCTCTTTTATTCCCGGTATCCGTCCCGGTCCCAACACGGTTGATTACCTAAATTTTGTTCTAAATAGAATTACTTTGGTAGGAGCCTCATTTTTGGGTCTGGTGGCCGTCTTTCCCTCCATTATTTCCGGGATGACCGGCATTACCGGGTTGGCCATCGGCGGCACCGGTATCTTAATCGTCGTCTCCGTCGTTCTGGAAATTCTTAAATCCATCAACTCTCAGCTCTACATGTACAGTTACGATAAATTTCTCGACTAAAATGAAAATAATTTCAGCAAGACTAGTCTCTGGCTAGCAAGTGACAAATCAATAAATGGTCAAGAAAAGATACAATCTCAAAGTTAAAGGCCTTGAAATAAGTATTTTTCAAATAGACAACTCTGATTACGTTTCCCTTACCGATATGGCCAAGTACAAAGATATTTTTAGAAGCGATTATATTTTGCAAAATTGGATTAGAGGCAAGCATGTCATAGAGTTTCTCGGACTATGGGAAAAACTTTACAACAAAAACTTTAAACCCATCGAATTCGATGGGTTTATGTCAGAGTCAGGGTCAAACAGTTTTGTCCTGACACCAAAAAAGTGGATCGAGAAAACAAATGCCATCGGTATTATTTCCAGAGTTGGTCGGGGGGGAGGAACCTATGCCCACAAAGATATTGCCTTTGAGTTTGCTTCATGGATAAGTGTTGAATTTAAACTATATCTTATTAAAGAATTTCAAAGACTCAAAGAAGAAGAGGGTCTTCGGTTAGAACAAGGTTGGGATACCAAGCGCACTCTTGCCAAAATAAATTACAAAATTCACACCGATTCTATCAAAGAACATATCATTCCCACAGTTATACCAAAAACCAAGTCGAGTACAATTTACGCCAACGAAGCAGACGTATTAAACGTAGCTTTATTTGGTCAAACAGCCAAAGATTGGCGAGTAAAAAATCCAAACAAAGATGGCAATATTCGAGACTACGCTAATGTAATGCAACTAATCATCTTGGTCAATCTGGAAAGTTTTAATGCTGAACTAATTAGGCGAGGTATTTCACAATCTGTAAGGTTAGTTGAATTAAACAAAGTTGCAATCTTTCAAGCAAGATCGTTAATAGGTAACAGCCAAATTAATAAAATAGGTAAAATATAAATATGAACATCATTATTCTCGGTCCACAAGGATCCGGCAAGGGCACTCAAGCCCAGTTACTGGCCGAAAAATTTGGTTTAACCAATATTTCTTCCGGAAAACTTCTTCGTGAGGAAGCCAAAAATGATACCGAAAAAGGCAGATTGGTTGCCGACCTTCTCACTACCGGCGCTCTTCTTCCCTTCGACACCGTCCTTGAAGTCACCGAGCCAGTACTACTTCAGGCAAAATCCGGATTTATTATCGATGGCACCCCGCGAGACTTAATGCAAGCTGAGTATCTTGATTGGTATCTATTAGAGCGTCAGATAAATATCGACAAGGTGATCCTTCTGAACATTCCTAGAGAAGTTAGTCTGGATAGACTGTCCAAAAGAGCCAAAATTGAAAACCGCTCCGATGATACTCCGGAAGCCATTCACGAAAGACTGGATATTTACGAGAGAGAAACCCTTCCCGTTGTCGAGTATTATCGAAAACAAGGAAAACTTATCGAAATCGATGGTACCCCCGATATTCAAAGTATCTTCCTAGACATTGTCACCAAACTATCCACCAAATGACCAAACTTCAAGTTATGACCGAAGGCGGCAAGCGTCTGGGTCGGATCAAAAGTCAGTTGGCTGATATGGTCAAAGAAGGTGTTACTCCTCTGGAAATTGATAATTTTGCCGAGAAACTCATTAGTGAAGGAGGAGATAAACCTTCATTCAAGATGGTTCAGGGCTACAAGTACTCTACCTGTATCAATATCAACGCCGGCATGGTTCATGGAATCCCCGGGAAAACCCCTTTTAGACCAGGTGATGTAGTCAAAGTAGATATGGGACTTTTTCATGAAGGTTATCATCTTGATACCTCCACCACCATTCAAATTCCTCCTTATACCCCTGAAGTCAGCAAATTCCTTAAGGTCAGCCAAGAGTCTCTCAAAGCCGCTATCTTTGCCGCCACTCCCGGTAACACTGTTTACGACCTTGGAGTGGCCATGCAGACCGTGGCGGAAAGCGCGGGCTACAACGTCATTCGTGACCTCACCGGCCATGGGATCGGCCGTCAGCTTCACATGGAGCCTTTTATTCCTTGCTTCGCCGACAAGAGAAACAAGAAGTTTGTTCTGGCCGTAGACCAGACCGTGGCTATCGAGGCTATGGTAACTATGGGGGACTGGCATCTGGTCGAAGATCCGGACGGCTGGACTCTGTCTACCCAAGACGGCTCTCTCACGGCCATGTTCGAAGAAACCGTCTACCTCACCCCCAACGGTCCCCTCATCCTCACCGCCGTGTGTTAAAATACCCATCTTCTCGCAACTTAAAATTATAGGAGGCTTCCCGTGTCCAAAAACAAAGTTCTTGTCCTTCATTCCGCAGACAGTTCTGCTCGAGCCGAAACTTTCAAAAAATGGCTGGAAAACCTGGATTTTAGTGTTTCAACCATGAACGACTTAAACAAATCAGAATCCGAGTCCGCCTACCGTCTTTTACAAAAAGCGATCGAAGGAAACGATCGTGTTGTTATCTTGGTTTCCACCGGGATTTTTAACAGTTGTGTTCTGAGGTTTGGTATAGGCTACGCCCTCGGTGCCGGCAAGAAGATAGTCTCAGTCGTCAAGGACACCGATAGGGTTATTATGCCCTCTTGGTACGCCAATCTATTTGTACCGTTAAATAGCTACGACGAGGGCGAAATCTGGTCCAAACTGAAAAAATAACTTCCCAGCCCCCGAAAGGGGGCTTTTTCTAGCCAAGATTAGCCACTAGCCTAAGCAATATTTGACATTCCGTACACATCGTCATAATATATAAGTAGTGAAATTTGACTGGAATCCAGACAAAAACAAGCTTTTAAAATTAACCAGAGGGATTGATTTTCAATCAATTGTGCGGGCCATAAAGAAAAAGAAGGTCTTGTTAGATACGCCACACTTTGATCAAATCAGGTATCCAAAACAAAGAATATTAATTATTTCTATCAAAAGTTACGCCTATATTGTCCCATATGTTCAAAATGGACCAACACGATTTTTAAAAACTATTTATCCAAGTCGCCGATATTATAAAAAATATTTAAAAAATGCCCAAAAAGCCAAAATTCGATCCCTTTAAAAACCTAGTTCTGGACGAGTACGAACAAGAATTGGAAGATAGTATCCCAGACGACATTGTATTAACTCCACCCTCACCAGCTAGGCTTGCTATACTCAAGAAAGCCGCCGAAAATACTCTCAGAGACTTAGAACTTCAAAAAAAGAGCAAAAACATCAATTTGAGAGTCACCGAGGCCACCTTTCGCAACCTAAAATCAAAGGCCACCAGGCTCGGTTTGCCATATCAAACTCTAGCCTCTAGTATTCTTCACCAATACTCCAGTAAATAGTACCCAAATTAGCCACTAGTCAAATGTGGCTAACTTTGGTACAATACCGTTTGCACAACTAAAATATGGCTAAAAACCAGATGACTGAGGTAAACGGAGTCGTCTCCGAGTCGCTACCCAATATGCAGTTTCGGGTAACTCTCGAAGATGGCAGAGAAATCTTGGCTCATCTTGCTGGCAGAATGCGGCTTCATCGCATTCGCGTCATGCCCGGGGACAAAGTAAAGCTCGAAATGAGCGAATACGACCTGGACAAAGGCAGGATAGTTTACAGATCAAGCTAGATTCCGTTTCACTCACCAATAATTATTTAAATAAACTAAAACGCGCATGCGGGTTCAATCGTCCGTCAGACCTCGTTGCAAGAATTGCAAAATTATTAAACGCCATGGTAAGGTGTTGGTCATTTGTACCAATCCCCGCCATAAACAACGCCAAGGATAACCCATGCCCAGACTTTCCGGTATCGATATTCCCAACGAAAAAAGAATTGATATCTCTCTAACCTATATCTATGGTGTCGGTGATATGGTCGCCAAAGATATCCTCAAAAAATCCAAGGTGGCTCCTCATATTCGTACCAAAGATCTCTCCGGAGAAGAGTTAAAAAGTATTCAAACTGTCTTAGACACTCTCCCCACCGAAGGAGAACTTCGTAAAATGGTGCGCGATAATATCGAAACTCTCAAAAGAATTCAAGCCTACCGAGGGACAAGACACTCTATGGGTCTTCCGGTTAGAGGCCAACGGACCAAAACCAACGCCCGTACCAGAAAAGGCAAGCGAAAGACCATTGGTGCTATCTCCAAAGAAGCCTCTACCGCTATCTCCCCCGCTCCGGCCGCCAAGGCTCCTGTAGCCAAAAAGAAATAACTAAAACCACATGCCAGAAGAAAAACCCATCATCAAACCGGTCTTAAAAAACAAAAAAGCCTCCGCCATTCATTTTAAAAGCGGTCAGGGTAAAATGTATGTCAAGTCTACCTTCAATACAACCTATGTTACTTTTACCGACACCACGGGCAACACTGTTTGTTGGAGTAGCGCCGGCACTTGTGGTTTCAAAGGGGCCAAGAGATCCACTCCGTTTGCGGCTACCACCATTATTGAAGAAGGTCTTCGAAAAGCCAAAACTCTAGGCCTAACTAACATCGATGTCTATCTCAAAGGCCCCGGACCAGGGAAAGACGCCGCTCTTCGTGTTCTAAAGACCTCCGGTGCCGAAATCAATATGCTGGCCGACACCACTCCCATTCCCCACAACGGCTGTCGCCCCAGAAAACATCGCCGAGTCTAAACCAAGAACTAATAACCAATAACTAAAAATAAAACATGGCCAAATACATCGATCCCAAATGCAGACTTTGTCGCCGAGAAGGTGAAAAGCTTTATTTGAAAGGTGCCCGTTGTTTCACCCCCAAATGTCCCATTGAAAAAAGAGGCGGTCAAATCCCCGGTCAGCACGGCAAAAAAAGAACCCGTGGTCGTATTTCCGGCTATGGCATTCAGCTTCGTGAAAAACAAAAGGCCAAACGCCTTTATGGTGTTCTCGAAGGCCAGTTCCATCGCTACTACGAGCTCGCTATCAAATCAAAAGACAACACCGCCGAAATGTTGGTCCAGCTCTTGGAATCCCGTTTAGACAATATCTGTTACCGCCTAGGTTTTACTCTTTCCAGATCACTTGCTCGTCAATTAGTTACTCATGGCAACGTTCTGGTCGATGGTAAAAAGGTCGATGTACCCTCATTTCAAACCAAACCCGGTATGATTATCTCTCTTCCTGCCCATGCCGCTAAGTTCGACTTTGTCGCTCCTAATCTGATCGAAAAAAATGCCCCCGCCAAGTGGCTTTCTCGTGTGGGCACACAGGGTAAAATCGACCGTCTACCAGGAAGAGACGAAGTTGGCACGGACATGAAGACCAATCTCATTATTGAGTTCTACTCAAGATAATTTATTAACAATTAGTCACAAAAAAATGTTAGAACCAAACTTCAAAATCACCCTTAAGGACAAAGAGATAAACTCTGCCGAGGTCATTATCGAACCGCTTCCCCAAAACTTTGGTCACACCATGGGCAATGCTCTTCGTCGTGTTTTATTAACCTCTCTTGAAGGCGGTGCCGCCGTGAGAGTCAAAATTGACGGCGTTTCTCACCAGTTTTCTACCCTCACAGGTCTCAAAGAAGATATCCTCGAGTTTGTTCTCAATCTTAAGACTTTAAACTTTTTTGTCGATTCCGACGAACCGGTCGACATCAAGCTCAAAGCCACCGGAATCAAAGTCGTTAAAGCCTCCGATCTTGATTTGCCCTCAAACGTCACCATTGCTAACTCCGGTACCGTTCTGGCGAACCTTACCTCTCCAAAATCAAAACTGTCTGCCGTGATTACCGTTTCTAGAGGCATGGGCTATGTCGGTTCCGAGGACAACGCCACCAACGAAATAGGTGTAATCCCCTTGGATGCCTCTTTTTCTCCGGTTATCAAAGCCAACTACACCGTCGAAGCCGCCCGTGTCGGGCGTTCCAGTAACTACGATAAAGTTCGCTTGAGTCTCACGACCGATGGTACCATTACCCCTGAAGAAGCAGTCAGAAGCGCCGCTCGAATCCTCACCGGTTTCTATGACTACGTTAACTCAGCCGAGGCTTATGTGATCGAGAAGAAGTCTTCTCACGAAGCCACTACCGCCGGCTTCGTCGACGACCTCGACCTTCCCACTCGTGTTTTAAACGCCCTAAAAAAGGCTGGCTTTAACAAACTAGCCGATCTCAAAACTCTCACTCTCGCCGACTTAAGGAAAGTTAAAAATCTAGGCGAAAAATCAGCCATACAAGTGGTTGAAAAAGCCGGGGAAAAAGGTATCGACATTATCTAACACAACATGGGACGCCGACATCACTCAAAACTAGCCAAACTCAACCGCAGTACCAAGGAGAGAAAGTCTCTCTTCAAGATACAGCTCCGTCAGCTCATCGAACTTGGCAAAATCACTACTACTGTGGCAAAAGCCAAAGTGATCAAACGTCTTTTTGACAAGTTGGCGGCCAAAGCCACCGACGGTACCCTGGCCGTGAGACGCAATATCGCGGCCCAGCTCAGTAGCCCCAAGACTGCCAACAGACTGGTTGATTTCATTATTCCCATCATGGGTGGCCGACGTAGTGGCTTCACCAGTATCCAAAAGGTGGGTATCCGCAAAGGCGACTCCACTCTGACTGCCTCCTTAACTCTAGTGGTTCCTCTTCCCCCAGAGCCGGAAAAGATTAAGAAAGTCATTAAAGCAAAAACCAAATGAACACTACTACCCTCAAATTCTCTGACGTGAAACACAATTGGCACTTAGTTGATATAGATGGTCAAATTCTCGGCCGGGTAGCCGTTCAAATTGCTAAACTTCTCACCGGCAAAGGTAAGGCTCTGACCGGCGATCATCTCGATAACGGTGATTTTGTCGTCGCCATTAATGCAGCCAAGTTCAAAGTCACCGGCAAAAAGATGGCCGATAAAATGTATTATTCTCACTCCGGCTTCCCAGGTGGTTTCAAAGAGATCACTCTGGCCCAGCTCGCTGAAAAGGACGCTCGAAGGGTCATCGAAAAGGCCGTTAAGGGAATGCTCCCGAAGAACAAACTCCAGCAAACTCGCCTCAGGCGCCTTAAACTTTATCTCGACGACAAACATCCCTATGCTGTCGAACTAGGACTCAAAACTAAGAACCAAGAACTAACAACTAAGAACTAATATATGGCTCAAAAACTATCCAAAAAATCCAAAATCGCTATCAAACCGGTAAAAACAGTTCCCGTTAAAAAAGGTACTCTCACCATGCCCAAAGAATTCTTTTCCGCCGTCGGTCGTCGCAAAACCGCCATCGCTCGTGTTCGTCTCTGGTCCGGTAAGCAAGAATTAACTGTCAACGGCAAACCCATCTCCGAGTATTTCAAAGGAGAGTCTTTCAAAAGAATCTATCAATCACCATTCTTGGTGACCGACACTCTTAGTCAATTCACCGGTAGTATCAAAGTAGTGGGCAGCGGGCTTATGGGTCAAGTAGGTGCTTTGGTACACGGTTTGTCCCGCACTCTGGTCAAGATTGACGAAGCCCACAAATTACCTCTCCGGGAAAAAGGTTTCATCACTCGAGATCCCCGTATGAAAGAGACTCGAAAAGCCGGTCAGGGTGGCCGAGCTCGCGCCAAGAAGCAATCCCCCAAACGTTAAATTATCCTGTAGGGGCTGGGTTCACCCTGCCCGTACGTGTGTCATTGCGAATCTCGTACTCGAGCTGTGGCAATCTCACCCCACTGTCATCCCGGACTTGATCCGGGATCCATCCCCTGTTACAATACCCCATAACCCATTTAGGAGGCGCACCTTGGACATCGTAATTGAAGTAAAAAATGTCGGCCAAAATTTTAAACCAGAACAGGTTTCTCTTAAGTATTTGTTGACTGACGTTCTCAAGTTCTTTGAGCAGGCAGTCTATCCGATAAAACTTGACGGTAAGGTACGCGCAATCTTTATTCCCGCCAAGAAACTTGAGTTCAATCCAGAAACCGGAACAATGATTCCCGCCGAACGGGTTGAGGTCATTATCAAATATGAATACGTCAAGGGTGGTGCCCAGCCACCAATGATCAGTGATTTTCATGACAGTGCCATAGAGATTGTCAAAGACGTAATGTTATTTTTAGATCACACCAACAACAGTGACCTGTTTCTTCCAGCCATCCATATCGTCGTGAGTTTGTCCAGCCCTCAGTACTTTGTTCGAATATAACCACCACCCCTCGCAAGAGGGGCTTTTAGTATAAAATGGGTGTAAATTATGACAAACGAATCGATAGTTATTTTTGAAAGTATAAAAAGGGTTAACGATGACAACAACGAGTTTTGGACGGCTCGAGCAATGGCTCGCGAGCTTGGTTATTCTGAATACCGTCATTTTTTACCAGTCATAGAAAAGGCGAAGCTTTCATGTAAAAATAGCGGTCAATCAATCAAAGATCATTTCGAGGACTTCCTCGACATGATCGAACTTGGTAAAACAGCATCAAGAGAAATGTTAGACATTAAACTTTCCAGATATGCTTGTTATCTCATCATGCAAAATGCTGATCCCTCAAAAGAGATCGTTGCCCTAGGGCAAACCTATTTTGCTATCCAAGCCAGAAAACAAGAGGTCCAAGAGCAGATTGTAGAAGACATAAAGAGAGTCGATCTCAGGGGAGAAATATCAATTCACAACAAACATCTCGCCGAAGCGGCCAGTATGGCCGGAGTGAGAAACTACGGATTGTTTACCAATTATGGCTATAGGGGTTTGTATGGTGGTAGGACGATGCAGGATATACAAAGGGTTAAAGGACTAAAGAAATCTCAGCAAATTCTTGACCATATGGGCAGTGAAGAACTAGCGGCAAATTTATTTAGAGCCACTCAAACAGATGCCAAAATCCGGCGTGAGAACATCCAAGGAGAAGCAAGGGCAAACGAAGCTCATCTTCAGGTAGGAAAAAAAGTCAGACAGACAATAAAAGATATTGGTGGTACCATGCCGGAAATCCTACCAGTCTCAGATGCAATAAATAAAGCCAAGACCAGAATAAAAAGAGGAGGAATCTCGTTGATAGAGGTAAAACCATGAAAATTTCCTGGCTCATTTTTTTATTCCTCATTATATTTTTGTCTCCCCTCCTCTTTAGTCAAAAAAATCCTTCTTCTGTCATCTCCGAAGGTGTTCTTGAGCAACCATCTGTCATCCGAGATCTAAAATCTGAGAACTCTGTTTTTACCCTCCTCTTCGGAGGAGATGTCATGCTCGGCCGTTCGGTCAATACGAGAATTATCAAGTATGCCGATTTTTCCTGGCCTTTCCGAAAAATAACCTCTCTGTTTTCGGAGGCGGATTTAACTATGGTCAATCTCGAATCTCCCTTTCAAACCGGATGCAAGCCGACTGATAAAGGTATGATTTTTTGCGCCGATCCCCGCTCGGTTGAGGGCTTAACCACTGCCGGCATTGATATCGTCAATCTGGCCAACAATCACATCAATAATCAGGGCCAGGAGGGGATCGACGAAACGATCAATATTTTAAATAAGAATAATATTGCTTATGTAGGGGCGAGGCGTGACTCGTCCGTCGTTTTCAACATCAAAAATACCAAAATTGCCTTCCTGGGATTCACCGATATCGCTTCCGGTTCCAAAGATGTTTCTACTGCCTCACCGGACAGCATTAAGTCCCAAATTTCTGAGGCCAAAAAATCAGCCGACCTAGTCATTACCACTTTTCACTGGGGCAATGAGTATAGTCAGCGTTCTCTTCATCAGGTAGAGTTGGCTCACTTGGCGATCAATTCCGGCGCCGATGTGGTGATCGGACATCATCCTCATTGGGTGCAGGAAACCGAAGAATATAAAGGTAAACCCATCTACTACTCCTTAGGAAATTTAGTCTTCGATCAGATGTGGTCCGAAGAAACCCGAAAGGGCTTGGTTGTTAGCCTTATCTTCTCAGGTAATCAATTGGTAAATAAAGAAGAAATCCCCATAAAGATTTTTGATTACGGTCAGCCAAACTTGGTAAATTAAATTAAAATAAATCCAAACAATATAGATAGAACTAGACGTACGGATAAAAATTGATATATCAACCTATATTGTCGGGGCACCCGGAATTGAACCGAGATCATGTCGACCCCATCGACACATACTAGCCGTTATACTATGCCCCGAAGAATATATTCTACCATGTACTTGACATTTCGGGTTATATTTGTATAAATTAATATATGTATGAGATCGAAGTAATCTGTGACCACTGTAAAAAAGAATTTGAGAGACCATTAGGGAGATTCAACGAAGCCGTGAAGTTTGGCTGGAAACAATTTTGTTCGGCAGAATGCCAATCAAAATCAAAGTCTAAAAAGATATCAAAAATCTGTGATAATCCAGTGTGCCATAAATCAATATTGGCTAAGAAAACAACCAGCTATACATACTGTTCGAGAAATTGTAGCGCAACTCACAACAATTTATTGAGGTTAAAACCATTTGTTTTGGAAAAGTGTGCCAATAAAAACTGTAACAATTTTCTCAGAAATCACGAATGTAAGTATTGTTCTAGAGATTGTGTCAATAAGTCCAAAAAAGGTCTGTCTTCGTATTCAAAAGAAAAACTAATACAAATTATTCAAAAGTTTCAACTAGATAATGGAAGAATTCCTACCAAAGCAGAACTAGGATATCTCAATAGACCTGCAAGAAACATTTTTGGTTCTTGGAACAAAGCTGTTAAAGCTGCCGGCTTCATACCCAACAAAGTCATTTTTTCTAAAAAGTTTACAGCCAACGATGGTCATATCTGTGATTCTTTGTCAGAAAAAATCGTCGACGATTGGTTATCCGCTAGAAGCATAAAGCATGAAGTTCACATTAGGTATCCCTGGAAAAACGGTATGTCCGCAGACTTCAAGATTGGTAAATATTGGGTAGAGTTATTTGGTCTTACAGGTCAACTTAAAAAGTACGATAGCTTAATGAGAACAAAGTTAGAATTAATCAAACAATATAATCTCAAGCTAATCAGTTTGTACTTATCAGACATTTTTCCCGTTAACCATCTTGATAAAAAATTATCCCTATTGCGAAAATAACCCCAATAGTTATAATGATTTTAAATGCTAAAGAAAATCAAAAAAACCAAAGAGGAGAAAATCGTTGCTAAACCGGTAGATAACAGCGCTCGTCTCACCGCCGTCAAGATCGCCATGCAACAAATCACTAAACAGTTCGGTGAAGGAGCCATCATGCACATGGGCTCGGATCGTGTCGGCGAAAAAATTCCGGTCATTTCTTCCGGTTCAATTGGTTTGGACATTGCTCTGGGGGTAGGTGGTTTTCCCAAGGGGAGAATTGTCGAAATCTACGGCCCGGAGGCTTCCGGTAAGACTACCGTTGCTCTCCACGCTATTGCCGAAGCTCAAAAAGCCGGTGGTATAGCCGCCTTTATAGACGCAGAGCACGCTGTTGATCCTTCCCGCGCCAAATCCATCGGAGTTGATCTGGACAGCTTACTTCTTTCTCAGCCGGACAACGGTGAACAGGCCTTAGAAATTGCCGAAACTCTCATCCGCTCCGGCGGTGTGGATGTTGTGGTTATCGATTCGGTCGCCGCCTTGGTTCCCAAGTCCGAGATCGAAGGTGAAATGGGGGACGCGTCTATGGGTATGCAAGCCAGGTTAATGAGCCAGGCTCTACGTAAGATTACCGGCGCCATCTCCAAGAGCAAGTGTATTGTCATCTTTACCAATCAATTAAGAGAAAAGATCGGTGTCATGTTTGGCAATCCAGAGGTCACCACCGGCGGTAAAGCTCTCAAGTTTTACTCCAGTATCCGTATCGATATGCGCAAAATCGGTAACATTCAAGAGGGAGATGAGATCATTGGCTCCAGGCATCGCGCTAAAGTGGTCAAAAATAAAGTCGCCTCGCCTTTTAGAACCGCCGAGTTCGATGTTCTCAACGTTGGAGGTATCAGCAAACTTGGCGACCTGATCGACACCGCTATCGCCTACAACGTGCTGGAAAAAGCCGGCTCTTTCATCAAATACGAAGGAGAAACCCTCGCTCAGGGTCGCGAATCTGCCAAGACTGTTTTGGCCGAACGCCCACAAATAATTGAAAAAATTAAAGAGCAGGTAATGGAGAAGGTCAATGCCGGAGTCCAACCAGAAAAGTAATCAAAGGTCTTCTCTTGTCAAGTACGCTAGTCGCATTCTCTCTTCTCGGCCATACTTTAGATTCAAACTTCGCGACAAGCTCTTTCTGAGAGCTCAAAGGTTAGCTTTTGAAAATCCTGATGATGTCATCGATTCTATTCTTGACGATCTAGCTAAGAGTGGCTATCTAGACGATCAATATCTAGCCGAGGCCTACGTCAGGCGCCAGCTTTCCAAGGGCTACGGTCCCAAAATCATTGCCCTCAAGCTCAAATTTCTCGGTTTGGACCGGGAAACTATCTCCAGGTGCCTAGAGTCGGAAGTTACCGAAGAGTCCGAAATATCCTCCATTAAGAAATACTGTCAAAAATATCCCCGTCTGGACCAAAGAAAACTCATCTCCAAGCTCTATTTTCGAGGCTATTCCGGGCAATTGATCAAAAAAGTATTACAATACAACTACTAATCATGTTAGTCAATCTAAATTACGTATGTACCATCTCAGTCAAAAGAAAAGTATCCTTACCCCATCGCTAGCCGACTGACTTTGCCTGTTTTTTGCTGACTGACATAGATTAGGTTTAATCATTAATTTAAACCATGTCTATACTCTCAATTTTCAAATCCGGTATTTTTAATAAATCCAAATCTATTACCGCACCAATCTCCCTTGTCAAAGGGAGAAACGGCGAAGCCGAGAGGGATTTAAAACAAGTCGCTCTCGTTTCCACCATCGATACCGCCGCCATCATCGCCACCGCCACTGCCACAGCCCAGGCTCAGGCCAGAGAAATTATCATTTCCGCCAAAGACGAGGCTTTCAAGGTCAAAGACCAGGCTCTCAAAGATGCTCGGATTCAGCTCGAAGAAATCGAAGTTCGTTCCAGAAATCTGGTTCAGAAACAGCAAAGCGTTACCAACTTGGAAGAACAGCTAAAAAAAGACAGAGCCACCGTTGAAGCCACTCAGAAACAGGCTGATGATATGAAGACTAAAATCCAGGAACAGTCTGACTCCATGGTCGAAAAGTTGGAAAAGATTGCTTCACTCACTACCGAACAAGCCAAAAAAGAGATTCTTACTCAGATAGAAAAACGCTCCGCCGGCGAAATCGCTCGTATCGTCAAGGAAGCGGAAGAAAAAGCCAAAATTGAGGCAGACGATCTAGCCAGAGAAATTTTGGTCGACTCCATGAGGGCCGGAGCCACCGACTACGTCGCCGAATATACCATCTCTACAGTGCCAATTCCGGATGAGGAGACCAAAGGCCGGATTATTGGTAAAGAAGGACGCAATATTAGAATTTTTGAAAAGATTTCCGGTTGCGACGTGTCTATGGATGACGCTCCCGATGAAGTTAAGTTATCCAGTTTTGATCCGGTTCGCCGAGAAATCGCTCGTCTCACCCTAATTCACTTAATTAAAGACGGTCGTATTCATCCGGCCAGAATTGAAGAATATTTCGAAAGATCCAAAAAAGACGTTGAGCAAATAATGTTTTTAGAAGGTCAAAAACTCTGTCACGCTGTGGGTGTTTACAATATGAATCGGGACGTTATTGCCATTCTTGGCCGTTTCAAATTCCGCACTTCCTATGGCCAGAACATGATCAGTCATACTTTGGAAGAAACCAGAATCGGTATTAGAATTGCCGGTGAAATTGGTGCCAATGTTGATGTTGTCAGAATGGGCTGTCTCTTACACGATATTGGTAAGGTGTTAGAAGGAGAAGGCAATCACGTCGAGTTGGGAGTTCAGTTCTTAAAGAAATTCAACCTACCACAGAATGTTTTAGAATGTGTCGCTCAACATCATGAAGATGAAGAATTCAGCTCCAACGAGTCCGTCATTGTCTACATTTCCGATGCTATTTCCGGTTCTCGCCCCGGCGCCCGCCATGAAAACACAGAAGAGTATGGCAAGCGAATTAAACAATTAGAAGAAGTAGCTCGTAAACATCCCGAAGTTGAAGAGGCTTACGCAATTTCCGCCGGACGTGAAATTAGGGTAATTGTCAATCCTAGCAAAGCCGGTGATGACCAATTAATTATCTTGGCCAAAGCTATCCGTGATGAGATCAGGGACACCATGACTTTTCCGGGTACAGTCAAAGTCAATTGTATTCGTGAAACCCGCGCCGCCGAAATCGCTACCTAACATTTATCGTCATTGCGAGGAAGTACCAGGCAACCTGCCTGCCGGCAGGCAGGTCTCACTCCCGTCATTGCGAAGCACACAGTGCTGTGGCAATCTCACTCCACACAAGCTTCTTGCGTCTTTCGCAATTGGGTGATAACATCAGCTGATTATGACCAAACAAACTCTCATCAACATCGTTAGTAAAAAAGTTCACCTCACCAAAAAGGCCGTTAAAGAAACGGTTGATATGTTTTTTTCCGAGTCCATCAACGCTCTTAACAAAGGAGAGAAGGTGGTGGTTTCCGGTTTTGGCACTTTTTATGTCGGCAAGGTAGATGATAAACAGGTTGTTCCTTTTGGCAACGAATCCAAGCGACAAGTGGTCAAAGGACACAAAGTCGTCAACTTTCATGTCGGCAAACCTTTGAAGAAGAAAATTGCCTAAAGTGCCTCAAGTATTCGTCAAAACTTTTGGCTGTCAAGCCAACAAATCAGACTCGGAAAGAATTCTCGGTGACTACCTTTCTCGTGGTTACTCGGAGACCAGTAACTGGCACGAGGCCGATGAAGTTGTTATCAACACCTGTTCCGTCCGTCAGTCCGCCGAGGATCGAGTCACCGGTTTCCTTCTAAATATCGATAAATATTTCGCCGACAAACCCAGGCCAAAAATAATTCTCACCGGCTGTATGCTCCATTTTAAGGAAAAGGAAATCATGGCTCTTCTTCCTCAAATAGATGAAATTCTCCCCATTGGTGAAGTAGGTTTCAATCAAAAAGCCATCAGAAAAGATAAAGACAAAGCTTTTATTCCTATTTCCTCCGGCTGCAACTCTTTCTGTACTTTTTGTATCGTGCCTTTTTCCCGCGGACGGGAAAGATCCAGACCATTGGTAGATATTGTTAAAGAGGTTGAAGACTTGGCGTCTGAAGGTTACACAGAAGTTACCCTCCTAGGCCAAAACGTCAATTCTTGGGGTCTGGAAAAAGTTGGTGTGGCTTTGCGCAAACTCTTTATGGACAAGGAAAACTTTAATGGTGAAACTATTCCTTCAAATCAATCGCAATACTTTAAGCCGCAGGACACTCCACCCTTCGTCACTCTTCTCCGTGCCGTGAGCAAAATTAATGGAATCAAAAAAATCAGCTTTTTCACCAGTAATCCTTGGGACTTTTGGGACGAATTAATCGATGAAATTGCTGTCAACTCAAAAATTGATCGCTTTATTCATTTACCGGTTCAGTCTGGTAGCAACCGGATATTAAAATTGATGAATCGAGGATACACTCGGGAGTCATATCTCTCTTTAATTAATCAAATTAAAACCAAAATTCCGGACGCGATCTTTGGTACCGACATCATTGTCGGCTTCCCGGGAGAAACGGACGACGATTTTAACGACTCTCTGTCTTTAATCAAAGACGTCGGCTTCAAGGTGGCTTTTATCGCCAGATACTCTCCCCGCCCCGGTACTGCGTCAGACCGCCTATTCCCCGATGATGTTTCCGCCAAAGTCAAGAAAGAGCGTTGGGAAATTCTTGATCAAATCGCCAACAAAGACAACCTTAAAACTCGCCCCATCGTCCCCTAATATGCCCAAAAAACCAGCAATCCTTGTCATCTGCGGTGCCACAGCCACCGGCAAAACCTCCTTAGCTCTCAAAGTAGCAACGGAAATTATTTCACTTTCGTCATTGCGAGGAGCGAAGCGACGTGGCTCTCCTGGATACCCCTTGCGGGTAAATCTCACTCCATCAACATCTGTGAACATCCTTTCCGCCGACTCCCGTCAAATTTATCGTGGTTTGGATATCGTCACCGGCAAAGATCTTCCTCGCGATCTTCCACCGATGATTCGGTTTTTTGGTCTCGACTTGGTCGAACCCAATCAGCCCTTCAGCCTTTTAGATTATGTCCGGTATGCCAAAAAAGTTATTCAGGAATCACTAGATAAAGATATTCCCCTCATTATTGTCGGAGGCACCGGTCTGTATTTAAAAGCCATCACCTCTGATTTGTTAAACGTTCAAGTTCCTCCGAACCAAAGTCTTCGGTTAGAGCTTGAGAAGCTAACACTGGTAGAGCTTCAAAACCAACTTCAAGAAGTAAATTTCGAAAAATATAAATCATTAAACAATTCCGATATTCACAACCCACGGCGCCTCATCCGCGCTATCGAAATCTCCTCCGCCAATCCGTCATTGCGAGGAGGTATTCCGACGTGGCAATCTCACTCCACCCCCACATTCCTCTGGGTCGGTCTCCGCCAAGATAAAGAAGCTCAGAGCGCCAGCATCCGCCAAAGAGTTCTCAAGCGCCTAAACGCTGGAGCGATTGATGAAGTCAAGCAGTTAATCAAGAAATATCCCGAGAGAGACATGGCTCTTTTTACCAGTCTTGGAGTCAGAGAAATAATTGAATTTCTAAATAAAAAAATCTCACGGGAAGAATTAATTAACCTATGGACCGCCACCGAAAATGACTACGTTCGGAGACAAATGGTTTGGTTCAAGAAACAACCTGGCATAATTTGGTATGATAGAAACAAGATAAATAAAGATCTGGCCATCAAGCTGGCAGAATTATTCAAACAAAATGATTAAAAGAAGACACATAACTTTCGATATCTCCATTGGTAGTATCTTTTGGGTCTTACTTTCTCTGGCGGCAGTCTATGTCTTAGTTCAGTTGTCGGGGATCATCGTTCTTCTTCTCTGTGCAGCCTTGATTACCTTGGCGGTCTGCCCTTTAGTCGATTGGTTGGATAAGTTCAAAATAAAACGTGGTCTGTCCGCAATCGTCATTTTATTGTTAATTTTCGGCACAGTTGTCTCTATCGCCATTTATATCGCTACTCCTCTGTTGGAACAAACCCAACTTTTTATCCAAAAGCTTCCAGGCATCATCGATTCAGTGAGCCCGATCAAGTTTGTTGATGGCTCTTTCAACACCCAGTTTGCAGCCGTTCCCGGTAAAGTTTTAAATTTTGCCCTGGATACCTTCACTGGATTTATCACCGCCTTCACCGTGATCGTCCTAAGCTATTACATGATTCAAGAGATGCATAATCTTAAAACTTATTTAACCTTCTGGTTTGGAGAAAAGGGAGACGTTTACAACGCTATCGCTGAAAAACTTGAATTCCAGATTGGTAACTGGGTCAGAGGTCAACTGCTTCTCATGCTTATTGTGGGTGTTCTGAGCTATATTGGCTATCTCATAATTGGGCTACCATTTGCCTTACCACTTGCTTTCTTTGCCGGCTTCTTAGAACTCATCCCGAACATTGGACCCACGATTGCGACCATTCCGGCTGTCTTGGTTGGGTTTTCCATTTCTCCCAATCATGGCATCGCCGCTCTCATCATTTCTCTGATTGTGCAACAGCTGGAAAATAACTTAATCGTTCCAAAAATCATGCAACAGGTCACCGGACTAAACCCAATTATTACTATTGTCGCTATCATGATCGGTTTTAACCTGGGAGGCCCCTTGCTCGCCATCCTGGCCTTACCCACAGTCCTCTCTGCTAGGGTTATTCTCAGTCATGTCAGACTCAATAAAGAAACCACCATCCCCGAAATCGACTAAATGGTTAAATTGATTTACAGAGATGGATACTGATTATCGGGAAGTTTCAGATACGATACTCAGAGAATATCCTAATATCCGACCAAAATATTTAATCATCTCTAAACAATTCTTTTCTCCAACTGGTCGAGAATATAACACTTTCTTACTTCAAACTACGGATGGTCTATTAGTCGCTAAGGGCATAACCAAACACACTAATAGTGTTTCCAAACTGGATACAGAGTGGGTAGCCCTAAAAATACTTAACGGCAAAAACGTTCCCAAATTGATATTTAAAGATCATCGACCGGAGCAGTATTTACTAATTGAGTTTTTAGAAGGTTTTGGTGCAGCCGATTTATTGACAGAAAACACTAAAATAGAAATTGTTTTTAATTTGATCGGCGATGCACTGGGAAAGATCCATGGTGTTCCTGTTAATAACTTTGGCAGTCTAGTTGATATACAGCCAGTGATCTGGTCAGAATATATCAAATCAAAATTCTCTGAAAGGATGAGTGGTATCAAAAACCTTGTCGACAAAGATCTATTCAAAAAAACGATTTCCATTTTTCACAATCTTGAAGGTTTGTTAGAAAGGGAAAACCACCAACCACCGGTAGTTATTCATCGTGACGCCTATTCCGAAAACTTTATTATCGCGAAGGACTTTAGTAAAGCCCTAATGATAGATTTTGCTATGGCGATGGGTGGACGGCCCCTTTTTGATGTCGCCAAGTTTTTTACGACAGAGCTGTTTAGGAGGCCTCAGTACCGTGATGACTTCTTAAACTCCTATCAGAGACATATTCCTCTCGGTACCGACTTTTTCCAAGAATTGACTCTCTACATTCTATTAGAATGCGCCGGTTTCATCGCTTTTAATCATGCTACCAACAACTTCTCGAGCAGAGATAGCTGTATCACCACACTCAAAGAAACGGTGGGGAACTTTGGAGTAATGAAATCTTTATTGGAATAACACCTACCTGACCCCTTTCGGGGGCCTGCCCCGACCCTTTCGGGGCCTCCAGGTCATAGTAAGCCGGATTCTGTCTAGGAGGAATATCTGTCTATGCTCGAGACTTTAGGGGCGGAAAAAGCACCTTAATCCCAGATCGTCGATTGCAGCGGGGCGGGTTACCACCCCTATACCGTTACTGGTATAGGGTCCCCGACTAATGCCGGGACGTTTCACCTTTAATCGTCTCTGTGGCCCTATCGTGCCTCACGAGTTGCCTCGTGAAGAGCCGAGTTTCCCCGGCCACCCTGCTTTTTAGCTGTCCGGACTTTCCTGTCGCCTAAGGCGACCATTCCCCACCAGATCCTGGAGGCAAGCTAATTTTACCAGAAATTTGACTTATAGATTAAAGGTATTATGATAAAAGTATATGCAAACAAATGTCGTTTCTTCCTTAGAAAACTCCCTCACTTTCGCCGGCAATCAGTTCCTCGTCGGCATCATTAGTATTCTTCCTAGTATCTTTGGTGCCTTGATTTTATTCCTTTTGGGCTGGATTCTGGCCGATTGGCTTAAGATTCTCACCACCAAAATCGTCAACATCACCAAGCTTGGTTCTCTTTTCAAAAATCCTGCCGTCACCGACTTTCTAAAAAATGCCCAGGTTTCTCAAAAAATCGAAGTCATCATTGGTGAAGTTGTTAAATGGTTGGTCGTTGCCCTCTTCTTTGTCGCCAGTATCAACATTCTCGGCATTACCTCTATCAGCTTTTTCCTAAACAGTATCATCGCCGGTATTCCCACTCTCATCGCCGCCATTATTACTCTAGCTATCGGTGTCGTCGTCGCCGGTTTTCTGGAAAAAATAATGAAAGGCTCTCTTGGATCATCAGATCCATCTACCTCACGCTTGGTGAGCAAGGTGGTCAGCTATGCCGTCATGACTTTCTTTGTCTTGTCAGCCCTCTCTCAGCTAGGCATAGCCAGCTTCTTCATTAATACCGTCTTTATTGGCTTTATTTTCGCTCTAGCCCTCGCCCTCGGCATCGGTCTCGGTCTTGGATCAAAGGATCTCATCAAGACTCTCCTGGAAACCTGGTACAAAAAAATCGAAAAATAATTCGAAAATCTTCCCATCGAGCGAGACGTTGCAAACTATGATAGAAAAGAAAGATTCAGCCAGCCAGCTCGAGACATCTCCCGAAAAAAAAGAATTCAGTGGATCCTATGGTTTTGTAATTAAACCAGATTCTAAAACTCAAAAAAAGGCACAGGCTATAGCTATAAAATTGGCTCCGGGGGCAGAATTCCAAACAACAATTCCTCACATCACTCTTTATCATGGACGAATTGAACATCTACCCCTCAGGGTGGTAAAAGAGATTCTCGCAGAATTAAAAGAGCATCGAGGAGAAAGTTTGACGCTTGATTCATTTGAGGTTTATGGAGGCAACTTCTTATTTTGGGATATCAAAATGACTAACATTCTTCCCCCTATGCACAAAAAAGCTCTATCGATATCAGCATACCTCGAGAAGGATGGAATCGCGATGGCACATGATGAGGGATTAAAAATGACGTCAAAAGAATTAGATAACATAATGAGATATGGTCACCCTTTGGTTTTAGAGAGGTACATTCCTCACATTACCTTGGCTTACGACAGTCATGGTTTAACTCTATCTCCACAACTCCCCTTGGCACCCTGGGGGATAGAAATTGATGACGTGCTTTTCGCTGAAATGGGTAAATATGGTGCTGTCGCTCGAATCGTCGATATATAAAAATCGAGCGAGATTTTACCACCAAAAAACCCGAGGTCGATTTCTCTAGTCGGGTTTTTTTGGATCGAACCAATTACTTGGCGCCGATTTTAAACATCTTGGTTCCGCATGTTGGACAAACGGATTTAACGGCTGGTTTACCATTTTTCATGGTCACTCTCTCAAATTCACTAACTTCTTTTTTGGCTCTACATTTTACACAATAGATCTGCATTTACTTGGTTCACCCCCTTTCTTTTGTTTAGTGCCTGGACAAATAATTCCAAATAGCTAACTCCAAGGCTAGCACAAGCATAGTCAGGAGTAAGGTCTTTGTCAAGTCTGCCTTAAAATATTTTTTGTCTGTAGGTGAAGACTCTACCGTTTTAGCTTTAGATAGCCTTGTCTTTAGTAAGGCTTTATCGATTGTGAATCCCTGTGAAGCCAGCTTCCTCTCGGACGATCTTACCTTAGTTTTCTTTGTTTTTCTTTGTTTAGCCATTTTTTATAGTAAAATTAATTAAACTATGGATCCTACCTATTTATTTTATGCCATTTCTGGTCTGTGGCTACTTATTATAACTATTTTGCTGATTCGTACCATGGTTCATTACAACTCGTTAACCTCAAATGTTTCCAAAAAAGACCTGGTTACTGCCCTAAACCATCTTATTTCCGTCTCTAGTCAAAACACGGACGACATCAAGTCTGTTTCGGAAAAATTCCTTAAAGAAACCGTAGAGAATCGGAAACATCTTCAAAGACTCGGTTTTCGTCGCTACAATCCTTTTACCGACACCGGAGGCGATCAGAGTTTTTCGGCAGCCTTTCTTGATGATAATGGCGACGGCCTTATGATAAGCTCATTACACAGTCGGGAAAATACTCGGCTCTACGCTAAACAAGTCGAAAAAGGTCAGGTTACCAGTCAGGCACTTAGTAAAGAAGAACAGGAAGTCATCAAAGAGGCCCTAAAATAAAATATAATAAATTCCATGAAACTAACCCCCAAACTAATCATTTCCCTGGTCATCACCTTTTTTCTTTCTGCCAGCCTGGCTTACGCCATTGTCCCCACGGGAGGTTCCTTAATTTCTCCTAAATCCGATACTGCTACGACCAAAAAATCAGCCGGTTTTAGTCAGTTTGCCGGCGAACCAAGCACCGAAGCCTGTCCTTTAAACGGCAAGCTTTACACCAAATCCGAAAAAATTCTTTGGGAATCCCGTCGACCTATCCTCACCATGATTGAAAATCATGTCGACGCCCGTCCTCAGTCCGGTCTCTCCTACGCCGATATCGTTTACGAAGCCGTCGCCGAGGGAGGTATCACCAGATTTATGGGAGTATTTTACTGTGGTGCCCAAGGAGACACTGCCAAAGTCGGACCTGTTCGGAGCGCCCGAATATACTTTGTGAATCTTGCGGCCGAGTACAACAATCCTATTTATATGCACGTCGGCGGGGGTAACTGTAGTGCTGAACAAGTTGGCGGACCATGTACTTCAAATAAAAAGGCTTTGGCTTTGGAAGAGCTGGCCAAGATGGGCTGGAGAAAGGCTGGAGGAAATGACTTTGATACTATCTCCGATATCGGCTACCCCGTTCTCTTCAGGGACTACAATCGCCTAGGTGATGGTAAAACACTCGCTACCGAACATACCATGGTCGGTTCTCTTCCGGCGGCCTGGAAAGCAGCTCTTAAACGCGGTTACACCGGCACAGATGACAAAGGCAAGACCTGGTTTTCAGGGTTTAAGCTCTGGAAAATTAGCTCGGAGGGTCTAGTCGGTCAGCCGGCGACAGACATCAAATACGAGTTTTGGAAAAACTATGCCGACTTTGCTGTTGAATGGAAGTTTGACCAAACTACCAAAGAGTATCTCAGAAATCAGGGTGGGGCGCCTCAGATAGACTTGGAAACTTCCAAACAAATTACCACTTCCAATGTCATAGTTCAGTTTACCAAGGAGGAAGGCCCGTTAGATGATCACAAGCACATGTTCTACGCCGTCATCGGTGAGGGTACCGGTCTATTCTTCAGCCAGGGTCAGGCAACCGAAATAAAGTGGAAAAAAACCAAACAAACAGAACGGACTATTTTCATGGATAAATCCGGAAAAGAAATAAGCTTCACTCCAGGCTCAATTTGGATAAGTATTTTACCCATTGGGAACAAAGTGGACTATAATTAGTCTGTGGCGAAACTATCGGACTTAATTATCTCCAAAGTCAGGGTCAAACTCTTGAAAATATTTCTTTCTCAAACGAAAGAAATGTATTATGTTAGACAGTTAACCAGAATCACCAAGGAAGAAATCAATGCGGTTCGTCGTGAGCTGGATCATCTTCAAAAGGCCGGTCTTCTCTCCAGTGAAAAGAGAGGCAATCGTCTTTACTATTCAGTCAAAACCAATTTTCCTCTCTATCCGGAGCTTACCAATCTAGTTATCAAATCTACCGGCTTCGGACGTTTAATCACCAAAAACCGCAGTAAATTAGGTTTTGTAAAATTTGCCTTCGTCTCTCAAAAACTGGCTCGAGGCTTAAAAAGAGATTCGGAGGAAGTTGATTTAATGATCGTTGGCAAGACCATCATGCCTCAGGTTGCTCTTCTGGTCAAGCAGTTAGAAAAAATGCTCGCTACAGAGTTAAACTACTCTTGCATGACGGAAGAGGAGTTCAGCTATCGCAAGACGCACAAAGATCCATTTATAGTGAAAGTCTTGCTCCAATCCCGCCTCACTTTAATCGGAGACGAAATTCAATTATTAAGTTGATGCCAATTCAAAAAATTCTCAAAGTTGGAAATTCACTAGGGGTTACTCTTCCTTCAAACTTCGTCAAAAATTTATCTCTCAAGCCTGGAGATTCGGTCGAAGTCACTCAAGACATTGGCAACTCTTTAACCTTCTTCTTTATCGACAGTCACCAGCTCAGTTTAGGTCTTAATCAGCCTGTCCGCCATGGAGGGCCTAAAAAAAATACCAAAAAGCAGATATAATTTACACGTCATTGCGAGGTCGCCTCAGGCGACCGTGGCAATCTCACTCCATCAAGTAAAATAATCTATGACTTTTTCCAAGCCACAAAAAACTTCTCTAGGTGTTTTGATTCTTGTCATCATCTCTCTTTATATTATCTTGCCTGCCAAAATTGGTAACTTTTCTATTCCCAGAATAAACTACAAATGGGGTAGTCTGGATCTCTCAAAAGAGATAGAACTCAAGCAGGGTCTGGACATCAAAGGCGGTCTTCAGGTAGTTCTTAAAGCCGAAATGAAAGACATCTCGTTAGCGGACCGGACTTCTGCTCTAGAATCGCTCAAAAACGTCATCGGCCGTCGAGTTGACCTGTTTGGTGTTTCGGAATCAGGCATAAAAACTGCCGTCAGTGGCAACGACTTTCGTCTTATTCTCGAGCTTCCCGGTGTTACGGATTCTCAACAAGCACTTTCTTTAATTGGTCAAACTGCTCAAATGGTTTTTGCTCTCCCTGTTTACACCCCTGGCAAAACCGCCTCTGAATCTGCGACTTTAACTGACTTCCGGTCAACCGACCTGACTGGCGCCGATCTCCAGAGAGCTACCGTCACCTTTGAGTCTCAGGACCGCTCTCCTGCAGTTTCACTCACCTTTAAAGATAGTGGCAAGATCAAATTTGCTAAACTTACCAAAGACAACATCGGCAAGCCAATCGCCATTTTGCTCGACGGATATCCTCTTACTATGCCCACGGTCCAGACAGAAATCATCGATGGCAATGCCATCATCACCGGCCAGTTTACGACCGACGAAGCCAAAGCCCTCTCCGTTCAGCTCAACGCCGGTGCTCTACCGGTACCGGTTTCGATACTGAGCCAAAAAAACATCCCCGCTACTTTAGGTGCCGATTCCATCAAGAAAAGTATTACTGCCGGAGCCATTGGTTTATCTATGGTTATTTTCTTTATGATTGTCTACTACGGCCGGCTCGGCTTTATTGCTTCCATCGGCTTGGTTCTTTATGGCATTTTTACTTTAGCTCTCTACAAATTGATTCCGGTTGTTTTAAGTCTTCCAGGCATTGCCGGCTTTCTTCTTTCTGTTGGTATGGCGGTCGATAGTAATATTCTGGTCTTTGAACGCTATAAAGAAGAAATTCGTGCCGGCCGTGACTGGCAGGTGGGCTTGGAACTGGCTTTTGGCCGTGCCTGGGACTCGATTAAAGATGCCAATACGGCCACCGTCATCACCGGTTTGATTTTATTTAATCCTTTGGAGTGGAGTTTCCTAAACACCTCAGGTTCTGTTAGAGGTTTTGCTCTCACCCTTATTCTTGGCATATTTATTTCTCTCTTCACCGGCATCATCGTCACCCGCAATCTTCTTAGATTATTTTTCAAAGGTACAACCAAAAAAACATGAACTGGATGAAGCACCTCTCTCTCTATTTTGTTATTTCTGCTCTGGTTATTGTCCCGGGCATTTACTCGCTGATCCGTTACGGCCTCAAACCATCCATTGAATTCACCGGTGGCTCCCGCCTCACCTTAGTTTCAGTCACGTCATCTCCGGATACAGTTCTTCAGTCATTTAAAGACTATACTCCTCAGTTAGAAATCTCTGACGATACAAGTCTCTCTATCAAATCAAAGGAAATCTCTCAGGAAAACACCCAGAAGATTATTGACGGTCTCAAAAAAGAAAATCCGGATATCAAATTAACCGACTTCGAAACCATCGGACCTTCCCTAGGCCAAGAAACTATCAAAAAAACCACCAACGCCTTAACCATCGCCTCCCTTCTCCTTCTGGCCTACATTAGCTTCGCTTTCAAACAGCTTAAATACGGCATTTGCGCCATACTGGCCATGTTCCACGACACTGCTGTTCTTTTAGGCATATTTTCCCTTCTGGGTCATTTCTGGGGGGTGGAAATAGATCTGCTCTTTGTTACCGCAGTTCTAACAATTCTTTCTTTTTCTGTTCACGACACTATCGTCGTTTACGATCGAATCCGCGAACTGTCCCACAAAATCAAAAATGTAGACTACGTTACTCTGGTAAACCAAGCAGTGACCGAGACAATGACCAGGTCACTCAACAACTCTTTAACGATTATCTTTATGCTTCTTGCCATGTTCCTCATGGGTGGGGAGACTACCAAATATTTCTCTCTGGCCCTCCTCATCGGCACCGTCACCGGCACTTATTCCAGTACCTTCACCGCCGCCCCCTTGCTCATCCTCTGGGATCGCTTCTCAAAAAAGAAATAACCAACAAGGTTTATAATCTTTCCATGTTAGTAGGCGAGTCCGATACCAACAAAATTTTAGATTTCCTTAGACTTGCTCGTCGGATGGAAACAACCTATCGTTTCACCCCTAAGCCGGATGGTAGTTTCGAAAACGATGCTGAGCATTCTTGGTCAGTCTCTTTAATTTGTATCCTAGTCGCGAGCCGAATAGAAGAAGAACTAGGAGTAAAGATAGACCAGCTAAAAATGCTCAAAATGGCCATCATCCACGACATAGCGGAAATTGTCACCGGCGATACTAAAACCTGGGACAACGTCAGTCGAGTCGACAAAGAGGAAAAGGAAAGAACAGCCATTAAAGATTCGTTGGGCAGACTCCCAAACGACCTGATGGAGGAATTAGTAAATATTTGGGAAGAATGTGAGAAGAGAGAATCTATTGAAGCCATGATCGTCAAGTCTGTCGATAGATTTGACCCGGTAATCCATCGCACGGTTTTTGATTTAGGTTGGGACAATGTTGAAGATGACCACGCTACTTCAGAGGCATTAGATGAGAGACAGCTCCCCAGACACTCATTTTCCAAAACCTTAACCGGGCTTTACACTACTATCCGCGATGAAGCCATTTCAAAAGGGATGTTCAAGGTAGCGAAGCCTCAATCAGACACGGACGTAGAGGATGAACTCGATCAAGAGCGGGCAGACTCGGAAGGCATGATTCAAAAAGAGTGGATCGATGAGGAATTGATGAATGAATTAGCTGAAGACCTACATAACGGCAGCACCCCTGGCTAATAATTCCTCAACAGATGTAAAATTATTTTGTGCCCAATATTTTTCCAAGTAGAAAATCTATAAGATTACCAGGATATGACTATTCACAATCTGGAACATATTTTGTAACGATTTGTTCGTACAAACACGAACGCATCTTTGGGGAAATTGTTAACAGGGAAATGAAGTTAAACGAATTGGGGTATATTTTGGAAAAAGAATGGATCGGTTTACCTCAAAGATTTACCAATGTTGATCTGAATTCATTTGTCATTATGCCAAATCACATACACATGATTATCAAAATTGTAGGGGTTTCATTTATGAAACCCTATCAAAACATGAAACCCGAAACAAGTATCGCCAAATCAAAATCCAATTGTCACATGGGTTTGATAAATCAAACCCCTACGATTGGAATGATGGTTCGACATTTCAAATCCAAATGTTCATATGAAATTCACCACAATGGATTAAATCAAATCGTCTGGCAACGTAATTATTTCGAACACATCATTCGGGATGATTCTGATTTGATTCGAATTGTTGAATATATCCAAACTAATCCATCAAATTGGGAAAAAGACAAATTATATATTCCGTAGGGGTTTCATTTATGAAACCCGTCACATCCTCCCGATAAATAACCAACCAAAAACATCATTCCGTAGGGGTTTCATTTATGAAACCCGTCACCCAACTCCTTAATCTTTTTCAGTAAATATTCTCTATTATTTTTACTCGTATCTTCCAGCACTTCTTTAAATAATTCTTTCAGAACTTTTCCAATGATTGGCCCAGGGGTCACTTTCAGCACCTCCATCACATCCAGACCATTCACCGCCATATCATTTATCTCCATCGGCTCAAACAGTTGTTCGCCAATTCTTTTTTGTAGTTCCATGAATCTCCAGCTAGTGGTCTTAGCTCCACTGCCCTTACGATCGGCGATTCTCAACATCACCATGTCGCTAATATTCTCTTTCCCCACTTTTCTAATTAGTCTCCGAATAGCCGCATCGGTCATTTCCGGTTGGTAGGCAAACATATGCCACCTGACCAAGGTAATAATTTTATCTATTTGTTTACGATTAAACTTTAGTCTTTCAATTATTTCCTTCGCCATCCTCGCCCCCACCACCTCATGTCCGTAAAAAGTGACCATTCCTCTGGTTGGCTGAGTGGAGCCACAGCTGGGACAAGTGGTCATTTCTTCCGCCAAATCGCGAAACATTTTGCCACACTTCCGGCATTTAAATCTCTGGGATCTGGGTTTCCCGATGTCATGAATTAAAGTGGCAAACCGCACAATTGGATCCGGTGAAGGACACTCCTTCAATGCTTCAATCATATGATCCAAGGTTGATAGAGTATGGTGCCCTCCCTGAACCACTCCTTTTCCTTCCAACATCTCCGGCATAAACTGATTCATGAGTCCGGTCGAAATTAACATCTTTACTCCATCCGCCGGATAAGGAGATTCCAGTATTCTTAAAAATTCATCTCGCACTCTCTCCTTACTAATTTTTGACAACAACTCCGACTTCTCTTGGATGGCCAGGAGAGTTTTTTCTTCAATCGAAAACCCGAGTTTCGCCGCAAATCTTATGGCTCGCATCATTCGTAGAGCATCTTCACCAAAACGCGATCTTGGGTCACCCACCGCTCGAATAAGCCCTTTATCAAAGTCAGCCAGTCCATCCACCAAATCTATTAACTCCGTTCGGCTAACTACCATGGCGTTTACAGTAAAATCTCTTCGGGTAACGTCTTCTTCCAGTGTCTTTCCCCACGAGACATTGTCAGGTCTTCTAAAGTCGGAGTACTCTTTCTCCGATCTATACGTTGTAATCTCGTAAAGTTCCTCTTTTCCATTCAAGGTCACGTTATATGAAACCGTGCCAAAATCATTATTATAAAAAGGACTTCTAGATTTTAGTACTTCCAGACTTTGTTCCGGTGTCGCGTTGGTCGTCAGATCGCAATTTTCCGGCACTTTACCGAGCACTAAGTTTCTTACTCCACCACCCACTAGATAGATTTCAAAGCCAGCCTTTTCATAGTCCTTCATCACCTTTTTTAAAGGTTCCGGCATGAGCATCAATTCGTCAGGCAAAAGAAGTCTTCTGTACACGTATAAATTTTATCACTTCGAGTACAATTGCCTCATGGAGATCGGTCTAAAAAATATTATTTCCGAACTGAAAAAAGGCGGCAACCTGAGTGATGGTGATCGCCTTACCCAAATTTTTACGTTTGCAAAAGAGAAACACACCGGTCAAATTCGCCAAACAGGGGACTCTCTTTTTACTCACCCCGTTTCCATTGCCTTCTCATTGGCGTGTTGGGGTTTGGATCAGACGACTGTCGAAGCCGCTCTTCTTCATGAGGTTCCGGAAATGTCTGGAGTCACCATTGATGAAATCGCGAGCCTTTTTGGAGAAGAATGTGCCAGGCTAGTTGATGGCGTCATCCGTGTCGGCCAGGTAAAACTCCGTGGCAGTCAGAACGAAGAGTTTCTCGAAAATCTCCGTAAAATGTTCGTCGCTATGGCTCAAGACGTTAGAGTGGTAATTATTCGCTTAGCGGACAGACTCCACAACATCACCACTCTGGAGGCTGTTCCTTTATCGAAACAAAAAAGAATCGCTCTGGAAACTCTTGAAATTTACGCGCCTCTAGCGGACAGACTGGGTATGGGTAAATTAAAAGGGGATCTGGAAGATCTTGCTTTCCCCTTTGTTTACCCGGACGAATATACCTGGGTGTCGACCATTGCCAAGCCTCATTTCAAGCACTCGGAGGACAACATTGTCGAAGTTCTCCATCGGATTAGACAACAATTGGCCAAAAATAATGTCAACGCTCGGACAGAGTCTCGCCTGAAACGAAAATACAGTTTGTTCAGAAAACTCATGCGGCCGGAAATAAATCGAGACATCAGCCAGATACACGATCTAATGGCCGTCAGAATCATCACCGGGGACACCGCTTCTTGTTACTCGACTCTTGGAATTATTCATGAATACTGGAAACCGGTTCCCTTTTTAGGCATCTCCGATTTTATTTCTCAGCCCAAACCAAATGGTTATCAATCAATCCACACCAAAGTATTTGATAACCGAGGAAACATCGTCGAGATTCAAATTAGATCCGAAGAGATGCATTCCCATGCTGAGTTCGGAGCCGCAGCTCACTTTGCTTATGCCCACGCCAAGCACCAAGGGGCCACCGACGAAAAGTTAGAGAAAGGAACCGCCTTCAGCATTACCCAGAAAATGGCTTGGGTCAAACAATTAGCCGGTTGGCAACAGCAAATAGTGGGGGTCAAAGAAAGTTTATCCGATTTTCGCTTAGACGCCCTTTCTCATCACATCTATGTTTTTTCTCCCAAAGGAGATGTTTACGATCTTCCGGAAAACTCCACTCCGGTTGACTACGCTTTTAACGTACACTCCAATTTAGGATTTTACATTCAGTCGGCCAAAATTAATGGGAAAATGGCTTCTATCGACTCGAAATTAAAAAGTGGCGATCTTGTCGAAATCATCAAGACTAAGTCTCAAAAAACTCCCAATCGAAACTGGCTCCGTTTCGTAAAAACCCACAAAGCTAAAACCGAAATTAGAAAAGCTCTCGGAGAGAAAAAGGGTTAGTATAAACTGTGACCGACATGAAAAAATCCAAACCACACCACCGTCATTGCGAGGAACGAAGTGACGTGGCAATCTCACTCCACCCCTCACTCAGATTTTTTTTCAATATCTCAGCCTTATTTTCTATCTGCCTCTTCTTTATTTTTTCTCCGGTTATGGGCAGGTTGCCTGGTCCCGTCAAACCCTCCGTCAAAGCCGCCTACACCAGCGAACCCAAGTCTCCGGTTTCCCAAAAATTATCCCCTCCCAGTTTTACCACCACCGGTATCTTCGTCATGGATCTGGATACTGGCATCGTTCTGTTGGATAAAAATCCTCACCTCCGTCTCAAGCCTGCCTCTCTGACCAAAATTATGACTTCTCTGGTGGCGCTTGATTATTATTCCGAGGGCTCCGTCTTAAAAGTCATCAATGGTCAAAAATCTCTTGGTAACACGGTCAAGCTGGTGAAAGGCGACGAACTTACTGCTAGTGAAGTGATCTACGCCTTACTCGTTCCCTCCGGAAACGATGCCGCCGTTACTTTAGCCGAAAACTACCCGGGGGGTTATCAGCAGTTTGTCAAAAAAATGAATCAAAAAATTACCGAACTGGGCCTATCTAACACCAACTTCACCAATGTCAGTGGAGTAGAAAGTCCCAATCACTACACTTCCGCTTACGACATTGCTATGATAGCTAGAACTGCCCTAAGAAGACCCGCTTTCTCCACCATCGTTTCTACAAAAAACATCACCATCACTAGCTTAAAAGGCCATACCTATCCCTTGGAATCTACCAATATTCTTCTGGGAAAACCGGGCATTGTGGGCGTTAAAACCGGCTGGACTCCTGAAGCCGGCGAGTGCCTCGTTATCTTGGTCACGAAGGACAATCACCCTGTTCTCATTAGCCTACTAAATAGTAATGATCGCTTCGGCGAAGCCCAAAAAATCATCAATTGGGTCTACTCCAACTACCTTTGGCAATAACATCTACTTCGTGATCCAATCGTCCATTACCGCCGAGACGTAAGCAGTAAATCCTTGATCTCCCAAGAATACATAAATAGGCATGGCAAATTTTTGATTTTCATTTGAATCATAGTATCCTAGAAAAACCCTTCGGATCTTTATCTCATCCGTCTTTGGTCCTCCCGTGCTTACAAATCCCCCCCCTGTAGAAAGTTCTTCCCAAGCTTTCTCTCCAGTTTTTATTGGGTAAGTACCGCTTTTGGCATAGTCAATATCGGTGTACTCGTAATCCATGGTAATAATCTTTTCACTTTGTATCTTCGATCCGGAAATAACGGTTCTGATGAGTCCCTTTGTCGGGTCTGTTCGGTAAAAAGGATAGCTGGCTACTACTTCTTTGGTCTTACTACCGGGGTCTATTTCATCCATGTTTTTTCTAAAAAAATCAATCTGTACAAAGTCGGCATCAGACAAAGAAAGGGCATTCACCAGTTTACCGATATCATTTTTTAAATAAGTTATTTTTTCCACCCCAATGACATCCTCGTTTAGTAAACCAATTCTTTTGAGATAGTTTTCCGTCTCGGTAATTACCGCTTTGTCGGAGGTAAAGTCTCCCATGGTGGCTAAGGTGGGATTATTCTGCCACAGTCGTGACAGTTTGAAGTGTCCGGAGATAATGTTCATGTCTAGTCTGGAGTTCAGCTGATCTTGATTCGTCCAAATATAATTCGTCTCGGTTGGCTGTTGCGGTTTAAATAGAAATCCGAGCGCCGTCGCCGTATCAATCGCGTTAGCGGAATCGGCGAAGCCACTTCGCCTAGTTGGTGCCCAGTAAACCCTCATTCTATCCGGAAAGGCCGGAATTTTTCCTGTTGGGAGCTCGAGCAGTATTTTGGGTCTATTTTTACTCATCGAAAAATTTACCCCCTGCAGTTTATTAAACTCCACTGAGGCCGGAGGTAGGGGGGGAGGATATAAGAATTTGTAATAATTTACCGCCGCGATACCGATATACCACATGACTGTAATTACCACAAATCCAATACCACCCCATCTTATTGTTTTTCGGGCAGAAACGGATGCTTCGGTTAGTGTAGCCATATCTTAATAAAGTATACTATTCATATGGCCGATACGCACGTCAGAACCAGAAATGCTCCTTCTCCTACCGGAATTCCTCATGTAGGGAATACCCGTACGGCGCTTTACGACTATCTTCTTGCCAAAAAATATGGTGGAGAATTTATTTTACGTATCGAAGATACCGATCAAGATCGTTTTGTTGAAGGCTCTATCGAAAAGATTTATGAGATCCACGATTTTTTAGGACTAGTTCGAGATGAAGATCCCGTTGTGGGTGGTCCGTACGGTCCATATATCCAAACCCAGCGCCTAGAACTCTATCAGCAATATGCTCAGCTTCTCATCGATTCCGGCACCGCTTATTACTGCTTTTGTTCCGAAGACCGCCTCAAATCGCTTCATGAAAAAAATCAATTCGCTAAATACGACCGTCATTGCCGTCATTTACCTCAAGAAGAAGTTAAAAAACAGTTGGGCTCCGGTACTCCTTACGTTATCCGGGCCAAAATGCCGGAAACTGGATTTACTACGTGGCACGATCTTGTTCAGGGCAAGTTAAGTTTGCCCAATACTGAGTGTGATGACAAAGTCCTAATGAAGACCAATGGCATTCCCACCTATCATCTGGCCGTGGTCGTTGATGATCATCTAATGAAAATTAGTCATGTCCTCCGTGGTGTGGAATGGATGGCCTCTACCCCCATTCACCTGTTTTTATATGAGGCTCTAGGTTGGGAACCCCCAATCTTTGCTCACGTTCCCTTACTCTTAGGTCCGGATAAGACCAAGTTATCCAAGCGACATGGTGCCAAGTCAGTTTTAGAATACGCTGAAGATGGTTATCTCCCAGAAGCCATCAATAACTTCCTTTTCTATCTCGGTTTTTCTTACAAAGACAACTCTGATCTGCTGACTCTAGGGGAGATGGTCGAAATCTTCGACGAAAAGAAGATCCAAAGACAAAATGCCATCTTTGATATTCAGCGCCTTAACTATCTAAATAGCCAATGGATAAAAAAATTACCCGAAATCGATCTCTTTGATAGATTAAAGTCCTTTATTCCCGCTGATTGGCCCAAAGAAAAAGTTCTGGAAATTATATCTCTAGTCAAAGACCGTTTGTTCACTCTAAAAGAATTTTCTCCGGCAGTAGATTATTTCTTTAATCTCCCCGAGGTCAATTTACAGTCGGTTCTGGAACAATCCGGTCACTCCGAACCGGAAACCAAAGCCTGGTTCGCTATCGCCTCCAACACCATCAGTAGTCTTACTGATTTTACTTCCGCCAATCTTCACGACGAACTAGCCAAAGCTCAGCAAGCGTCTGGCTTTTCACCCAGGGAAGCTTTTATGTCTCTCCGGGTCGCCATTTCCGGCCGTTTGGTAACACCACCACTTTTCGACTGTTTGGTAATTTTGGGTAAAGAAGAAACCCTCAGACGGCTTTCCGCTGTTTTTGCATAAATATGGCCATCAGCAATCTGTCAAGATCGATTCAAAGACTGGAAAAAAGATCCGGAATTCTTCGAAATCGTCTCCTGTTTCACAAAGCCGCCAAAAAATTCTTCTCCAAATCTTCACTTATTGCCTACGATCTTCGTCAAAGATCCAGTCATCTTCTGGCCGGTGCCGGACTGATCGGCGCTTTAATTACTATGCCGGCACCTTCCGGTCTTGTCCGGCCCGCCACTTCCACTCACTCCTCACAGCCTTTGGAAAACGAATTAACGGTCAGACAGAAACTAATGTCTTCTCTCCAAGAAATTCTTCCTCACCAACCAACTTGGTTAACGCCGGAAACCGCCCAAAAAATTGAGCAAATTATCTACGAAAATACCAATATCTCTACCAAAGCGGTTTTGGAGGATCAAACCCTAAAGCATCAACTGGGCTATATCGGTTTCGAGCAACACCTCAGTCGTTTCCCCGGAGACTCTTTGGCCGAACACGACGACGTCCAGGAAGCCGGTCTGGCTCCCGGCCGTGGCGCTTTTGGTTACTTTGCCAAAGACAGAGGTGTATTTACCACCAGAGAATTTATGAGGGAAAAATACTACTGTGTGGTACAGACTCTTTATCTGGATAACTGGAACCAAGACCACCGCTTCTTAAAAGATTGGTATGCTTTTAGAAAAATGATCGTTATCAATCCGGTCAATGGCCTGGCTGTAGTCTGTGATATTGGCGATGCCGGCCCGGCAGACTGGACTGGCAAACAGTTCGGTGGCTCTCCCGAAATCATGCAAATTCTTGATTTAAACAAGGGTCCGCGCAAAGGCCTGGTTTTGATGCTTTTCGTCGACGACCCAGACAATACAATTCCCCTAGGACCCATAAACTAACAACCAATAACTAACAACCAATAACTCCCAACACCCATGGCCATCCTCTTCTACGATCATCTCATCATCAAATCAGAAATTGAAGAAGCTATCAGCGCTTCCCCCGAAGCCGAAAATCAAAAAGGCAAGGCTCTTCAGCTTATCGATGACATCATCTTTCAAGGCATTGTCAGTTTTCTTCTCGAAAAATTAGAGCCACATCATCACCGCACCTTTCTTACCCATGTCCACGAAAGACCATACGATCCGGAAATTATTGCTTATCTTAGAGATCACGTCGGTCCCAACATCGAAGAAGACCTCCGTGCCGAGGCGGACAAGTTGATCAAAATGATACTACAAGATTTGCAGAAATAGTGTTATTCTAATATCTATGAACGAAGAAAAATGTCCAAAATGTAGCTCTCCGCTTGGAGAAATAGTCGAAACCGCCACCGGCCGGAAACTTCAGCGTTGTTCTACGGGTAGCTGGAATCGAGAAACCAAAACTTCAGACGGTTGTGATTATGTTAAGTGGCTGGAGGTACAGCCTCAACAGCTGGATGAAAAATGTCCCAAGTGTAGTTCTCCTTTGGTTCTTCAGGTCACTCGTTTTGGTAAAAAAATGAAAAAATGCAGCACTAATATCTGGAACAAAGAAACCAAAACTTCAGAAGGTTGCGACTACGTCGAATGGATAAACGGCACCACCGAGAAACTGGATGAAAAATGTCCTCAATGCAGTGAACCTTTGGTATTATTTACCACGGCCAATGGCAAGAGACTAAAAAAGTGTTCTACCTCCGGCTGGGATAGAGATGCCAAAAGAGCCACTGGTTGCGACTATGTTCAGTGGCTTAAAGGCAATTTCAATCCTCCCGCCAACGGCGAGGAGTTTCTCCCACCGGAAGACATTTTCTAATGAAGAAAAATATCCATTCAACTCTCGACACCATCTCTCGAAAGATGACCTACTATATTGGCACCAGTGCCTCTATCGTTATTCACACTCTGCTTTTTATCGGAATCTTTGCTCTGAAATTGTTTAAAGTTCCCACCGAAGAGATTCTCCTTGTCCTTACCACTGCCGTCTCTCTTGAAGCCATTTATTTAGCCATTTTTATCCAAATGACCGTCAATCGAACCACTCTGAGTCTTGCCGGAGTTGAGGAGGATATCGATGACATTCAGGAAGATGTGGATGATATTCAAGAAGATGTCGATAGTCTGGAAACCAACATCAAAGAGATTTCTGAGGATTATATCGATGATTCAGGGGAGATCAGCATGGTCAATGTTCTGAAAGACATGGAGCTTCGACTCAAGGATCTCCAAAAAGACATCTCCGTCTTGAAAAAAAGAGAAACATAACGTTCTATTCTTCCTTTATCAAGGCCTCCTTTTTTGTTTTCGTCAGTTTTTTCAACTCCATCTCTCTTTTTATCGCTTCGGTTCTGGTTGGGAATTTTTCCGAATACACGAGTCTTACACTGTCAAAGTATCGAATATATTTTGCTCCCTTTCCAGATTTATCCCGATGTTCCTTGAGCCTTCGTTCCAGATTATTAGTCTGTCCGATATACAAAGTATCCGAAGATGTTCGCAGGATATAAACAAAAAAGGTCATACTCTAAAACGATTTCACCATCACCTCGGAAAAGAAAGACTCAACGATAAATTTTTTCATTTCTCTATTCAGTTTACCAGGAATCTCCGGCAGTAAATATTCCTCCGCAATGTGCCTATTTAATACCCAAGCCGAAATAGTTCCATCATCGTGATAATTCTCTGGGTGTATCAGTTTCCGGTACCCCTCTTTGAAGTCATACCCCAAATGAGGATCTTCAGCATCATCCACTCCGTTTAATAGCTTTACTCCTCGGTCTTTTAGCAAACGATTATGTTTTAATACAAATTCATTATTTATTTTTTTATAACCCACGTCGTAAAGGTAATAGTTTGTTTCTAGGGGATCTTCGTGAAATGATACAAACAGCTCAAAATCCTTATCCTTAATTGTCTCAATATTTATCTGTACTTCCGGGTCATCCGAGTCGGAGAAAAATTCTCTGTTCATATCGCTCCCGGCATTATTTTTCCTCGTCTTATTCTCCACCGCCGAAGGAGAAACACAGGGAACGAAAACAAAAGCTGGTAGGATTTTTTCATATTTGATCAGTGCCTCCGTTACAAAGTCAGTCACTTCGTACTCATCTCCGTGAGTTCCAGAGTGAATTAGTAACTTTGGATTTTCTCCGGAAACAAAATAATGAAACTTTGAATTTTTCGTCTCTACCTTACGCATACCGCTAGTATTTAACCTTATACTTTTTGGTCACACTTTGGCCACTAGTCGTCTGATAAGTAATTGTAAGCCGCACATTGCTAATGTTTTTATGAGCAGTACATACTCTATAGGAACATGTTCCCAAAAAAAGCGATTTTGATACACTATTTTCACTAGCTTCTACCCGCCCGCCGGCTCCCTGGTCGATGCCATTACTGTTGTAAATCAATTCGTAATTTACTCCCTTGGTGTTTCCCAATCCCTTAAAACTGACGTTCAAATACTGTTTCCATCCAGTCAGCTTTGCGGATACAGAGAACTGACTACTCCGAACGGTCGAGGTTGCCATGGTTTTGCTCCAAACTCGCTTTTTGGCTGCCAAGGCTGGAGTTGCCATCGAAAATAACAAAGCAGTGGCCAAAGCCAAAATCAAGAGGTAATTCCTTTTTTTCATCTTAGTCCATTATAATAAAGTTTAATATGTTTTCAAAACGAATTTTCATCACTGTAGCCTTCCTTCTTTTAATTGGTGGTTTGGCAACCTTCATTTATTCAAAAAACAAACCAACTTCGAAAAAAATCACGGAAGTACCATCAATTTCCCCAACACCGTCACCCGTTACCTTATTAACTTGGACCGATGAAGCTGGTTTTTCCTTTCAGTATCCCGAAGGCACCGTTATCGACAAACACCCGGAAGACATCAAAAATTATGCTAATCTAACCCTCACACTTCCATCACGGGAGACGGTCAACGTTTTAGTATCAGACAATCAGTACAAAAATTTAGATGCCTGGGTGGGTCAAAATTCTGCCTTCGACACAACCTTAGATGGCCGACCGGCTAAAAAAATTCTCGAGAATGACTTGGAAACAATCGCTTGTATCGATAATGAGGTGATTGTCAAAATTACTGGCAAGGATATATCTGAAATCGTTAAATCTTGGACTTTTATCTACCCAACACCAACCGCACCCAAAAATTCTACTAAGACCACTGCACCAACTTCTCCCTCCTCAGACGAAGACGTTTTGATAGAAGAATAAGGATTGTATCCCGACCTGCTCCGATTCGAGTCCTCGGGACTCTTATCGAGAGTCTCGGGACGGTCGGGATGATTTGCCTTCGGCAAAGCGGTACATGGTTTTGCAAAATACAAGTATATTTTACGAATTGATTAAAACCTGTTCCTCTAGCAACAAACGTAGTGACATAGTTATTTCTGGGTCATTATTGTGAATTAAGTTAGACTTTTCGTCACTGAGTTTTAATATACCCTCCTGACTTGTACTGTTTGATTCTTCATTGTCAATTGTGTTAAATTGGGTCTCAACTGCATAATAATAGTTAGGTCTACCTTGGTATAACTTTAATCTTCTGTAGCATTGAGGTGGCCCCTCCTGAGTATCACTTACTAATATCGGTTTCGTTTTTAGATCTACTCCAAAAGCCTTAGCAACCGAACCCTTGTTAATTACGCGATCTTCACCCAAACGTCGTGTCCAAAGAATAGAGCCTTGATTTTCAACAAGTTTTATCGACTTCAGTCTGAATATCTCCTTTTTTATGGCTAGTGGAATTTCCGTGTCTAAAAGAGATAAAAGCGTCTCACTATACATATAGGAAATTATACATTGTGCCTCCGCGCGGGCGACCTCCCCAAAAACGGGCAGAGATTCCCAGAGTGTTGTCTGTTATAACGATATTCGAACTTGGTTCCAACATTATAGCCATAAATAATATTGATATACTTCAGGTATGAAACCATATTCCGACATGACCAAAAACAACACGGTACTGCTTGTAATCGACCCGGTAAATTCCTGTGCCCACGAAAAATGCGAAACCCCAGAAATAAATATTTATTTTTCCAAAATTAGAGCCATGCTTCCCAAACTAGCAAATTTTATTAAAGAATATAAGAAAAAGACAAACGGTTTAGTTATCTATACCACCATTACTCCTTGGAACAAAGAACACCTTGCTGAAAATCTAAACGAGCTTTATACCGATCCTCGAGCCCGTTACTACTCAGATGACACCACCGGGTTTGATGAAGAATTTCACACTGTAAATCCATCTCCGGAGGACTTGGTTTTTGATAAAAACACTTATGACGTTTTTACTAATGAAAAATTACTTCAAGAACTAAAGGATAGAAAAATTCACTATATCATTGTCACGGGGATATTTTCAGATGGCTGTGTCCTTTCTTCTGTCATAAGCGGATTTTCCAAAGGTTTCAATTTTGTCATTCTCAAGGATCTTATCGAGACAACGGATGACGAAAAGAGACAAAGACTCCAAGAGTTGTTAGTCAGTTTTACTTTCCCAAGATTGTATGGCAAAACCATCACCTCCAGTGAGTTATTGGAAATCTTGTAAAGATTCTTTATGAACAAAGTTCTTCGACTGTTTTTTATCGCCATAGTGATATTCTCCACATATCATCTGATTCGTGATTTACTCACAAACTTTGGAATTCATAACTACATTGTAGATTTTGCACATCGTTCTCACTTATGGTGTGGAAAATTTTATCCTTGGGTTTGTCATTGGATAACAGTTCCGTCAGAAATTTTTACTTTAGTCGTGTCGTTAATAATACTAAGACGAAATAGACCAGGAACACTTGGAGTTTTAGTTTTGATTCAAGTACCACTATGGTTATTATTAGTTTTATTGCCTTAGATCTACTGACTTCCAAATTTTCTCCAGTTTCTATCGGTTCTGGTTCGATGAATCTTTTCGAGTTTACTTTGCTCTTTTTGCCATTTTAAAAAAGATCCGCGACAACGGACATCTTTTGTATATGCGATCAGCCATTGGGTTAGTGGCCATTCACCAACTGCCCTACATTTTGTAAATTTGAAAACTACAAAGTCACGATATTTACTCATGTCGTTATTAGAGATTAGTGGTGTTAGTCTCTTAATAATTTGCAAGAAGCATAAATCGACCTCAGGAGTAGGTGTGAAATCAGTTCTTTTGAAAACGTGACTGATTTTAATTTCAAACCAAGGATAAAAGAGAATTGAAAGCATACTATTCTTTCTCTGATTAACCATGAATTTTTCAGCCGCCTCTTTTTGGACAATCAGACTACAAGAATCCGGTGGATTATCAGAAAACAACAGCTTTTTGACAATCTCCCCGGTTATAGAAAATGGAATATTCGAAAAGACTTTGTATGGTTCTCTTGGAAGATCAAGGGCTAAAATATCACTACAAACAAGTTCCAAAGCTATATTGTTCCCCAGACGACTAGACAGATGGGCAAATAAACCCTTGTCAATTTCGACTGCAATCACCTTCTTGGAAACAGATAGCAAGCCTTCAGTGAGTATGCCACTGCCGGCACCAATTTCCAAAACCGTATTTTTCCACGAAATACCAGAGGCGGCAATGAGCCGCTTTACAAGGTCGCGTCCCCTAAGAAAGTTCTGCGATAGTAGTTTCCGCCGTGTTTTGAACATGGCAGAGGATTCTGCAAGTAATCATAATAGCCTCATTATATCAGAACCTAGTTGGTTGTCAACTGTTATAGGCTGATTAACTTGCCTGTTTTGCAGGCATACTTATAGTATCCTCACTGAAATATAATTAGCCTATGAATCGATATTTATCAATCATTCTAACATTCAACAAAAAAACCCGCCATTCGGCGGGGTCATCTTTATTTATCTGGCACCGAGAATGTAAGACTCAAACTGCTGTGCCACTAATTCCTGGTTTTTTAATAGAGCGTAGAGCACATCCCTTATTGAAACTATCCCCACCAGCTTTTTCTTATCAATCACCGGCACGTGCCTGATTTTCTTATCTTTCATTAAGTTCAGACAGTCCATAATGTTGGTGAAAGGAGAAACGTAGGCCGGGTCAGCCGTCATATACTCGGCCACAAACACTTTTTTTGGATCTACTCTGTCTAGCAATACTTTAAAGGCCAGGTCGCGCTCTGTAATAATCCCGACCATCTTCCCTTCATCAAGCACCGGCAAGGCTCCAAAACCTTTATCTCGCAGAATCTTGCCTGCCTCATAGACTGTGAACCGGGGACTGACAGCGAAGACCTTTTCCGTATCCAAATGAGATACTTTCAGAACATCTAACACTCTCGACATTAATACCTCCAATTTTGATAAGGTGCAGAACTCGGTGATTATACAACAAAGTCCCAGTCCAGGCTCGAGCCCGACCTATTCGTATCATTTTGATACGATTAAGGTATATGAATGATACGAAGAAGTGCGGTACGAAGCCATAAAACCATTCGACACAATCCTAAATTATGCGAATAGTCAAAGTTGTTTCGCCACCCCCGTCAGCCTCAGGCAGAGTGGCAATCCAGAATCTTGTCATTCCGGTCCGCCAGTTGGCGGATGACCCGGAATCTATACAAATTTCCATCTGATATTTATGGATTGAGCCAGCCTTGGCCTAACGGCCAAAGTGCCTGCTTCGCAGGCACAAGAAACACTCTAACTTTATAGTAATCAAGAAGTGTAAAATTCACCTATGGCGATAGAAGAAATTGCAGCTGAAACAGATGTACTCAAAAAACCAGAAGTAAAAGTTGAGACAGATAGAATAGTGTCGGAAAGCCAAGAGGCTATAACAACTGCGATACTTAAATACGGCTCCTTGTTAGATGAGTCTACTTTGCTTGGCATGATTCAAGGAGCTGCTTTTGAAAGAATTGCTCTTGATTTTATTGAGTTACACAGAATTGGTTATGACTCTCTTGACGACAAGCGTCAAAAACTAATTCTTGAAAACATTAGAGCCAAGTCAATTCGTAACCCTGACGGAATAATTGCAAGGTCTGGTATAGAAATATATGGAGTATTTGAAGTTAAGTTAGACCCAATTAGAGATACAAATTATCGAGTATCGGATCAGATAAAACACTTTGGAGAAAACATCTGGGATGCGGTTCAAGAGTTAAGACAGCAGGGCAAACTGGATGAGATTACCGTTGTCAACCCTGAAGAAATAAAAATAGTAGTTATTCACCCAAGAAGTGCTAAAAACGAATATGTCGAAATGGAAATCGAAGAGTTATCCTCAGGAGTTCTAAAAGGAACAAAGAAGGGTCGTTCTGATATTGAATATATTTTTATTCCTATTACAAAACAAGAAATAGTAGCTTTCGCAAAAACCATAAAGGATAGAGTGGTAGATGGGCTTACTGATGATGTGAAATGTTGGATTGTTCCAGATGAATGGGTTGATTAACATACTCTTTGGTGCACACATAGCCAAATCTCTACCATTTTTAGATCTGGTGGGCGGGCGCGCGTCCTCCAGAGGCGGATCAGCCTATGGCTGAGGCGACCTCCCCGAAAACGGGCGGGAAATCCCAGAGTGTTGCCTGTTATAACGAAATTCGAACTTATTTTCGGGACCATTACTAATCTATTGGCTCACCGCTCCACACTCCGTGTCTCGCGTTTCGCCACCCCCGTCAGCCTCTGGCTGAGCCTCCCCTGCCGGTCCGCCTTTGGCGGAGGCGGAACCACTTGCGCGCGATTTAATATTGTATCCCGACTGCGGTCGGGATGAATTGCTCTGCGAGCAAGCGCCAGCTATCGCTGTCGCATCTTTATGTTCGCCCGCCTTAGGCGGACGAAGCTCTCTCAATATATGGCTCAGAACATCGTCATTGCGAGGAGTGCAATGACGAAGCAATCTATATAGATTGCTCTTCCTCGCCATAAAATATCAGATAGTTAGGAGAAATTTTACTATCTGATATTTAAGGGTTGAGACAGCATTGGCCTTCGGCCAAAGTGCCTGCTTCGCAGGCACAGTAGATGGTAGAATTCAATTATGAATGAAAAATTACTCGAAAGAGTTAAAGGATTTGAAGAAACGCTAGAGAAATTTCCAGAAGTTCGATATGCAGGAGATCCTGTACTTAGACAATCAGCATTAGAGGTAACTGTGGAAGAAGGGATTCAGTTAGGAATACTTCTTGGCGAAGTGTTATTGCGTTATCGAGAGGCTGTTGGATATGGTAGGGGATTTGCAGCTCCGCAGATAGGAGAAAACAAGGCTGTCTTTGTCACATTTGTGGAAAATAAATTACAGACATTTATTAACCCAAAGATAGTTGAGAAATCAAAGGAAACAAATTTCTATAAGGAACTTTGTTTAAGTTCTGGAATTATGTCCGCAGATGTCGAGAGATCTGTTTGGATAGTAATGGAATGGACTGATACAGAAGGTCATAATCATAGCGAAAGATTTGATGGTTTTCTCGCTAGGCTATATCAACACGAGGAGGCACATTTAAGAGGAAAACTAAACTTAGATGAGGCAGTAGATGGTGGAATAGAATTTATGCTTTTTGACCCGCTGAAAGAACAACTTAGGGACAAAAGATAAAATGAGTGGTTTCTCTGGGCAATCAATTATTGACGAAAAAAGTCATAAAGTACGTCAGTATATTTTTGCGCTGATTTGGATTGTTATTCTGATTCACTTTCTTAAAGACATCACGCAAGATATTCTAAATATACCCACCTTCCTTGATGCCTTTGGAAATATTCAAGAAGATGTTAGCTGGTTACCCATCTGGGCACAATCTTTGGTATATGGGACAGGAGTAAGTTCATTTCTGGCGGAAATATTTTTATTGATATCGATTCCTATTATAAAAAAACGAGAAAAGGGATCAAATTTGGAAAAATGGGTCATTGGAGTCGTTATTTTTATGCTGATATATTTTCCAGTTGTCATATTTCTCGATCCGCGCTACTGAACCAGACTCTCCTGGAAGAAAAATGTAAAAATACTAATAGCTACAATACAAATATGAACAAAGTACTACGACTACTTTTTACTACAATACTAGTATTCTCTGTATATCATCTGGTTCGTGATTTACTCACAAATTTTGGAATTCATAACTATATTGTAGATTTTGCACATCGTCCTCACTTGTGGTGTGGAAAATTTTATCCTTGGGTTTGTCATTGGATTACAGTTCCTCCTGAGATTTTTACGTTAATAGTGTCACTAATCGTATTAAAGCGAAACAGAGTAGGAGTACTTGGGTTTTTAGTTTTATTACAAGTACCACTGTGGTTATTATTAGTCTTATTACCTTAGCAAATGATGTTTCGATCACTTTTTCAAAAAATTGTAAGACAAAGATCTGAAGTTGTTATTAGTCGCATCTTTCCATTTCTCAAAGACTCAAAAAAGATTTTAGATATTGGTTCTGGGACTGGTGATGTAGCATTTCTGCTAGGGGAACATGGAAAAGACGTAACGCCTGTTGATGTTAGCGATTTTCATGGTCCTAGACTTGTAAAAACCACGATCTACGACGGACGAAAACTACCATTTCCGAATAACTCATTTGATACTGCCATGCTACTTATGGTTATGCACCACACCTCTAACCCAGAAATTGTCTTTGATGAAGCATCAAGGGTAGCCAAAGAATTAGTGGTTATTGAAACGTCTGGGGTAGAAAGGTTGTAGAAAAACTAGCCGGTCTAGGGTAATTGTTATAGTGAAGAATCTAAAAACGAACTAACGAAAATGATTCTAGGTAAAGAAGTCCGCTTAACCGGTTTACAAGCAGATCACTACGGAAGAGTGGTGGCGGATGTTTTCCTTAAAGACGGAACATATATAAATCTGCACATGGTCAAGAGTGGTTTTACTGCATATATTAGAGCTTACGACCAAAATCTCACCCATATGAAAGAAGCGGGAGATTATGCTCGGCAAAATAAACTAGGTGTATTTAGTCCTGCCTGTTTCCAGACAGTGCCGGAAAATCCAAAGTGCAAAATCAAAGGAAATCTGGACGAGAAAAACCCCGACAGAAAATTTTACTTAAAGCCAAGTTGTGCCTATTACGATTCAGTAGTTGTAGAAAAATATTTAGGTGAGCAATGGTTCTGTACGGAGCAAGAAGCAATTCAAGCAGGTTATGTAAAATCCCCGAATTGTAAATAAATATAGAAAATAATCAATCGTTATTTTGAGATGTAGCGGGATTTGGCCTATTGGCCAGAGTGAGTGCTACGCAGATACACTATTATTCACGATCTTGATCAAAAATATGATCAATATCACTCCATCGATTTGCTTTTCCTGTTTTAAAAAAGCTTTTTGGATTCTCTTGTATATATCTAATCTCATCGTCCTGCAGCTCTAGTCCACACATTGGACACTTCATATACCTATATGGAAATTGTAGGGTTCCGTCTGGATTCCAGTCATAATCGATACCAATAATCAACCACAACGTATCATTCTTACATGACGGACACTGACAATCTTCTATAAATGCATCTACATCATCAGGACCAAGCACGACATTTGTCTTTGAGAACTCTTTGATTTGCCCAGGAGTAAGTCTTTCATATTTGTCCTCAAAAAAAGTTATCTTTTTCATTAAATTTCCTTCAAATAGGTCTATCATGCTTTTGGTGACCTTCTCGAGTCTTTTCCAGAGAGATACATCAAGTGAAACAATCTTTGGTGAGGCAATGTGTACAGGTCTTTGGGCTAATGGTTCTAAAAACGAATACATAAACGGAAAAATATCCTTCGCCAGCAACAGATTAATATCGTCTAAATTGATATTTATCTCGTGATGTACAACTTCATTCCGCAGTTTAGATAATTCTAATAGTTTATCCATAATTGCAGATAAATCTACAAATTGGTTCAATCTTTTTAAGATAATTACAAAATTGGCTGTTCTCAACTCTTGTTTATTATTTTTTGTTCTATTAGTTGTTTTTCCCTCTAGTGAAAAAATTTTGATAACTTGTATACCTTCGTCATCAATTCGTTCCAAAATTAAAGCAGGGCAGATTCCCTTTAAGTATTCCTTAAATATTAATTCAATAGAAATTTGAGTTTTGATCAAACAACTAACTATTCTTCGAGCATCGTTCCCAGATTCTAAAAATTCTTTTAAGCCTTCCTCTAGCAAATCAACAGAATCATACCCATATGATGTGTGAGTTTCGTCTCCGAACCTAGTTTTTTTGTGTCGATATACGCCTCCCATTAAAGTAATATAACATCCCCGGTCGCTTGAAGTACGGAGTAAATAAAATCCACTTATTCAGCGACTTTTCTAGATTTCTTCACTCATATCAAGAATATCAACGGGCAAGTCATCCTCAACTCCTTCATCAAGCATTTTTATTGCTTTCCAAAACTCATCAGGAATTTCGAGACTCCCTATCTTTGTTGTACCTTCTGGAACTGTAACTAATTTAGCAAGACTGAATCCTGGTTGTTCACACTCAACTATTTCTCCTGGTTTGTCATTTTCTTTCAGAACGTAGAGACACATTAATTCTCCCTGGTGAACTTGCAGGGAAAAACTAACTTCCTCAATCAAAGAATCATATTTATATACTGCTAGACCATCGGGGGTAATGTGGAACAATAAAAATTTTCCTTGTTGGATGTTTTCGTCAAAAACATGATCTGTCTCTACATATTGAACGGGTGTTCTGTGTCCTGGCATTACTTCAACTAAGGCCCCATCAACTATTTCATCAGAGACATCTTCATATTTCCAAGTTTTGAATCTAACTCCTTTAATTTCTTCCAAAACCGTCCACTCACTCGCAACTATTGGTCCAGAAAATTCCTCATTGGCAATAATGCCTCCATTTGGACTCTCAAAATCAATTCCGTGTTCTTTGGTTGTCATGGCACAAATTATACTTCAATTGGGATACTCAACAACAATTTGGGAATAATTGTTCTATATCCGATAATATATTTATATTAAATTTTTGCGTTTTCTGTCGCTTTTTGAAAGATAAACAGATTATTGTGGAATGGGAAAAGCCCTTCGCATCGCTCCGCGCGTGGGCGGGCGCGCGGGCGACCTCCCCGAATGTGGGCGAGATTTCCCAGAGTGTTGGCGGTTTACGAAAAATGTCGAACTTCATTTGATTAGCTCGGCCTTCGGCCTCGCTTGCTCCGGCGCGGCGCCCCCACCCGCCGCGCCTCCGCTATTTTTTGAGCGCGCGATTTTCTCGCCCTTCGGGCGAGCGAGGAAGAAATTTTTAGTTTTCCTTGCCCCGTCCGCCCACGCGCGGAAATAATTTTAGCTCCCACAATAATATCAGAATTAAATTACAAATTTAATTCGAATTCATAATTTCTGATACCTTGTTATTTTCTTCTATTAAAAAGATCCTAGTAAAATTATGATTAATTCCATTAATAGCTGTTTTAAAGATATTAGCGTCAGCCAAAGGATAATTGTTTATAACACCTAGCCATTTTTCACCATTATTGCTATTTATTTCTTTGAGCTTTGACTCTTTTTCTTTAATTATTTTGTCTAGTATTAATTGCGTTTGCTCTTGAATGACAATAATGGGGTTTTTGTCTGTTATTGCTCCTATAATTGCTTTACGCCTGTTGTCACCATGACTAATTTCATGAACTTCAACGATTTCTCCATAAATTTTCAAGTTTCTATTTCCAGGTGGCTTATTTTTTCTTATTAACTTATCCAAAGTTCTCACGAGACCTTTTTTGAATTTATTGAAATTTTTTACAGGCACTTTGAAAACCAACATTATAGATTTTCCTTTAGGAACCAGATTTTTGTATTTATTATCTAGTTGATTGCAAAATTTAATAAGGGTTTCCGTAGAAGTTCTTTTCTTGCTTTTCTCGTTTTCATCTTTATAAATAGATTCTGCCGTGGTAATTTCTAATGGGGTTTTATTACCACTACTATCGACACAATAGTAATCTGGAGGATCTCCACCCGGTACTATTTCAAAAGGTGGATATGAGATTGATTCAAGATAAACCTTTATCGACTTTTTCGCGTATTCTTCATCAACTCGCATCATAAATAATGATTCGTCCTTAAACTGAAGACATTGTGTATAAAAATCATAATCATAAGTAGTTTATCATATAGAAGTATATCTGTTTGCACTATCACAATCCCCATTGAGTTTTTTATGATAAAGATTTACAATTGGAGTAGCTTATGAAGACAATAATTATCTGGCTTTTTGGTTTGGGTTTTCTTTTAGGCCTTCTTATTACATTACTTTTAAGAATGTGGTTGATCGTACCAATTTATTTGATACTGACTTTAGTAACTATTCCTCCTCTACATAATTTTTTATCAAAACGAGTTAATTTAAAACTAAATAGAGTGAGTCGTTTAATTTTAATTTTTTTACTTGTTCCATTGTCTATGCTAATCGCCACTCTTTACGGATTCGTTGATGGAACAACTACACTTAAAAAAACAGCTCAATTTTTTGCTGATGACGGTTCCTCTTTATATATGTATCCCAGCTTATACTGGCCCACTGATAAAGGCGGTTATGATGACGCTTCTAAAAATCCAGCTATTGCAAGTGACAAGATGATATTTAATGTGTTTGATTTAAGAGAAGGATATAATGCTGGATTCGGAACGATAATGGCTCCTTTTAAGCCAAACTTGAGACATGAAATTGAAAAAATATTGAAATATAAACCAAGTAAAATATTCAATTATTCGGATATCGTTGTATTCAATAAAGAAGTACAAAAAGACGATAAGAGAGTTTTCATCCAACGAGTCATTGCTAAAGGTGGTGATAAAGTTCGTTTTGAAAATGGATATGTATATGTTAACGGAAAAAAGATTGATGAACCATATTTAGCAAAAGACCAATCAACCTATGCAGGTATTTTTTACAATCAAGAAAAGTTTATCAAAAATTGTGAGGAAATAATCGTACCTGCAAATCAATTGTTTGTTCTAGGTGACAATAGGATGCTTTCCGATGGTGATAGTAGAAATTTTGGCACAATTTCAGAAGATGAAATACTTGGATATTTACCAAAGGATTATCAAACAACATTTTCAAAATATTGGTTAAAGAATAATCAAATGAAGGTTGTAAGTGATGGGGATAGTAACGAATTATTAACTTATTTTAATCAAATAAGGCAAAAAAAAGGAATGTCTAACTTAACCACATCAAATGATTTAAACATAATAATAAAAAATTATCTTAAAAGTGCTATTGAAAATAATGACTTCTCTAATATCCCAAAAAAATTAGCCACTCAAAAGGCATTACAGGAAATTATAAACAGAAATCCAATAGGAGTGACAATAATAGAAGGGGTGTATGATCTGGATACTTATAAGGGATATTTATATTTGGTTGCAGGCGACGCGAATTCCCAAGAGGCACAGAAAAATAGTTCAAAATTTGCTTTTTCAAGCTTTAGGACAGAAATCGATGGTTGTATGAAGTCTGGAACAATTATTGCTACTTTTAAATGAAACTTTGTGACACCTAATTAAATAGCTGACTGATTTAGTTCTTCAACTAACTTTTGCGATTTCTCCATTAGTCGTTTTTCGTTATAATCTGGGGATATATTCAAAGATGCTCCTAATACTACCAAAGAAAACAGTAAGGTATTAAATAATCTTTTGAGTCCCATTTTAAGTATGTCATCAGAATATAATTGCGGGCCCATAATAAGCTCGTGGTTATTTTGGGAAGTACGAATATTATTTTTTGTGATATCGTAAATTACATTCGGATTATTGTGTAAAAAACGAGAAGACTCTTTGAATAAATTTAGAAAAACGATTTTGTGCCATTTGACTTGTTTTGCCTTTTGTTTGTCAGAAATAAAAACTTTTCCATCCTCTTCAACTCGTTTTAACATAGCCTCAATTTTATGATTTCTGAAAAAATTTCGGTAGTTCGTAGTGCGATATTCAATTTCTGTATCTGGAAATTCCTTAAAATAAGCAGAAAGTATAACTGCCTCCGCCACTACTCTTATCATGATTTCTGATGATCGGATATATCCGGAACTCAACAAATAAAAGGCGTTATCCATCAATGGTAAGGTTTGAGAGAGTAGAATTAGCAATGTCCAATTAGGATATTCGTTATCCTTTACTTTTCCTGATGTTGCCTGTAGAAATGAAGTGTAAACTTCAAGTAATTGATTAAACAAAATTTCTTCGTTTTGAAACTTTGTTTTGAATGCAGATAAAATAGTTTTTTCTTCTTTATCAAAAATTCCCATATCTTATTTTATCATTTTTGTTCGCTTGTAGTTTTATTTGAAAAAGTTTATATTAAATTCGGAACCAGTAGTTTACAGATTGTCTTTTTTAATGGCGCACTCGTCAGCAAGGAGACAGTCTAAGCTGGTTCCAACGGTGCGCCATTTAAAATTTTTGCGTTTTTTTAGTCGCTTTCAGTGACTTTTACGAGCCGACAGTTTCGGAGGCGCGGCGGGTGGGGGCGCCGCGCCGGAGCAAGCGAGGCCGAAGGCCGAGCTAATCAAATGAAGTTCGACATTTTTCGTAAACCGCCAGCCAGTAAAGAGAAGAAAGAGATTGGGAGGTAGCGCTTTCCGCGCCCGCCTCCGCGGAAAGCGCGTCAAATCCGCCTTTTTTGAAACTTGCGGACAGGCGCCGAAAAAAGAAGGAAGAAAAAACGCAAAAATTGGGCTTCTTGAAAGAAGCCCTGCTCACTATCGTTCGCTTAAAGAACTTTTAGGAGATAAGATATAAAACGACATGATTAAATACATCGCCTATTGCAGGAAATCTACAGACGAACCAGACAGACAAATTTTGTCTATTGAGGCGCAAGTTGCCGAACTTGAGGAATTCGCCGCAAAGGAGAATTTAAAAATAGTTTCTTTCATTACTGAGAGTAAAACTGCCAAAGAGCCGGGAAGACAGAAATTTGCGGAGGTTTTGGAAAAGATTGAAAACGGCGGAGCCGCCGGTATCATCTCGTGGCATCCAGACAGACTTGCAAGAAATTCTGTTGATGGCGGAAAGATTATCTATTTATTGGATACAGGAAAATTGCTTGATTTAAAATTTCCGTCTTTTTGGTTTGAAAATACACCGCAAGGCAAGTTTATGTTAGGAATGGCCTTTAATCAGTCTAAGTATTATGTGGATAATCTTTCCGAAAATGTTAAACGAGGTAACCGCCAAAAACTCCGCCGTGGCGAGTGGCCGAATCAAGCAACTTTTGGTTACTTAAATATCAACAAAAAGATCGAAGTTGATAAGAAACGAGCCAAGTATGTGCAAAAAGCTTTTCAGCTTTTTGCTTCCGGCGGCTACGGATATGCGGACATCCGAAAATTTTTCAACCAAAACAAAATTTTCAACAAGTCCGGTCATGAACTCCACCTTGATAAAGTCAAAAGAATTTTGACCGATCCGTTCTACTATGGAGTGATGAGATTTTGCGGCGAACTTTATGAAGGAAAACACCAGCCCTTAATTAGCAAGAAGCTTTTTGATAAATGTCAAGAAGTTGTGAAACTCAAAAGCAGAAAGGTTAAAAACAACAAACATCTTTTTGATTTTCTGGGACTTGTAAAGTGCGGCGAATGTGGCGGCGCAATCACCGCTGAAATGCATACAAAGAATTACAAACGAACTAATAGAACGGTTGAGTATGTATATTACCGTTGTTCAAAAAAGAAAGGTGCTTGCTCGCAAAAATATATTGATAAAGAGGAAATTCAGAAACAACTAAAAGAGATTGTTTTGCGAGCATCTCTGCCGCCGCACGCCGCCAAAAAATTTCTTGAGTGGGCGGATAAAGACGTAAGTCAAGAAAAGGATAAATCATCGAGAATTATTTCGACTTATCAACTGCAACTCAAGGAAACTGAGGAGAAAACTGATCGTTTGCTTGAAGGATATTTAGACAAGATAATTTCTCCTGAAGATTACCAAAAGAAAAAGAACGAACTGGTTGAAACAAAATCGCTTCTAAGTTCCAAAATTAAGGAGATTTCTACAAACGGCGTTGAATGGCTCGAACCTTTCCAGGAATTCGTAAATAGTGCGCTTTCAGCGCAAAAAATCGCGCGCAAGGGTTCCGCGGACTCAGAACTGCGGTTCTTCGTCCAAAACATCGGTTCGAACTTCTTTTTGAAAGATAAACAGATTATTGTGGAATGGGAAAAGCCCTTCGCATCGCTCCGCGCGTGGGCGGGCGCGCGGGCGACTGACCCCGTTCCTACCGAAATGTCCCGAAGTGTTGCCGGACTAGGACTCGAACCTAGAATATTCGCCTTCAGAGGGCGACGTCCTACCAATTAGACGATCCGGCAATATGAGCTTATTTTACCTTATTTGGCCATAAAAACTTCACTATTTTTCTTTCGTAAACTTATTCATCAAAGGTATAAACATGGGCAAACTGATCTAGATATCCGGACTTTTTAGTATCCGGATCGATGTCAATCGTCATTAGAGAAATAATGGCTTGGGGGTTCATTTCTTTAATTTTTGCAATCATTACTCTGGATGTGTAGGTTTCCATGACAGCATCATCGGCAATCAGAATATGTTCTCCGGAGAGGGAAAGATTTTCGGGGAGGTAGCCATTAACCGGCTGAATTCCACTGCGGGAAAAAACCATATGATCTACCGGCAAGGGGTGTTGAAATTTCTTGGACATTATTAGACCCAAATATTCTCCTATTATGCAACCGGACACCGCCGCTGTAATAATATGTGTCACCCTATCTTTAATGGCCGCCTCCGCGACATCACCAAACTGTCCTATGACTCGGCGCATTTCCCAAAAACCACTGTTTCGGTAACGCTGCTGTTCACTCGCCCTGGTGATATCCTCTTGGGTTATTCCGAGAATGTTGTTCACCGAAAAAAGTGAACTATGAAACCGTCCAAGAGCATCAGAAGAAATATGACCATTGTCCACAATCTCGGACGCAAAGTCTTGTGAATAGAATTTAATAAGCTCAAATACATACTCTGTCGGTTGGGGTAAAGAGGAAATTGGTGGATCTCTCTTGTAAAGAGTGATCCACAAAGCCAAAGCCCTCAGCTGATCCATGTCTCGCTCATAGCGAAGCATTTCGTTGTAGTTACTCAAAAAAATCTCCACGAATCCTACTTCCTCGCCACAATTATTCCCGTCGAACGGAAGCTTTCCAGCTCGCCATCTGAGAAGCCAAAGTCATCCTTCCACTTGTTTTTGAGATAGGGGATAGTCGAAGATCGCTGGAAAAGAACCGACATCCCCAGAAGCCTAAATATCTGGTCGTATTCTTCAAAACTTACCGGTACATAATTTTCCTTTCCCTCTCTTTCCCAGTTATCATCATACATATATTTCAGCAAAAAGTGATTTAATTGTTTGACACTATTCATCACCCCAAAAATATTTTCAAAGTCGGCCAGCAGGGGAGCTATTTCCGCCTTAGCTTTTACTTTTTCTTTCATTTCCTTTACCCAAAGTTGAGATTTACCGGCATAGTCATAGAGAATCATGTCGCGGATAATCAAAGTTCCTTGGGGATTCAAAATCTCATGAGCATCGGCCAGGGCTTTGACGACAGTGGAGATACCCTCACCGTAAGAAAAAAATTCATGCAATACCGAGCAAAATAAAGCCACGTCAAATCTTTCCGGATTAACAAGTCTTTCTCTCAAAAAGCCGCATTCGAACTTTACATTTTTCCTCTCTCCAACACACTCTTGAGCTTTCTTAACAAACTCTTCATCCAAGTCGATCCCCACAAAGCTAATAGTAGGGTACATATCAGCCAAAGCCAGAGTTACCGTTCCATCGGCACAGCCCACATCCAGAATCGACCGTGTGTCTTGGGGGATAAAACGGGCAATTTTCAGTTTTTCCTGAAGTGGTTTGCTCATACGCTCAAGGTAGAGTTTTGGGTTGGCGATTTCCTCCATTCGTCTATTTTATGCTACAATCGGCCAGTTGGAAACAGAACCCTAAAAAGGAGCCTAGCATGACCCAAAGTTGGATATTTGATGCCAAAATTAAAGTCTTGATGGAAAATGAAGCCAAATGGGCAGAACATCAGGATAAAAGGCGTGAGCGCGCCCAAACAATTCGTACTTTTGAAGAAAAAATAGCCCAAACCAGGTACGAAATAGAAATGGTGCTGGAGGAAGCACGAAGGCAAGGACTGGGAGTGGAGGGTCCCGACATTAACTATTCACAAAATTTCAGGGACACTTCCCCGCTCTATTTATGGAAGGTGACCGATTACGCCCAAAACCAGTCGTATCTTATCCTTCTCTACTTGATTACCTGGCAGGGAAACTTAGTTCCCTCAACCAACGCTCAAGAAATCGAGCGGGATATAAAGGAATGGTTGTTCCGGATATACTCCAAAAATTATAAGTAGCAATCTCACCAGGTGCCCTCACGGGCACCATTTTTTTGATACCATTGACGTAAACTAACATATCTCTATATGAAAAATCTGGCCGAACCATTGGCTTCCAAGATCCGCCCAAAATCCCTAGACGAGTTTATCGGTCAGGATCACTTAGTGGGTGTTGGTAAACCTCTCCGGCTAGCCATCAAAAACAAATTGATTTTTTCCTATCTCCTTTGGGGTTCCCCGGGTACCGGTAAAACCACTATCGCCAGAATTTATGCCGACGCTATCGATGCTGATTTCCATGAACTTTCGGCTGTCTCCGCCGGCAAAGACGATATTCGTCAGATTGCTAGCGAAAAAAACCAAAGCACCAAACCAATTGTTATATTTTTAGATGAAATTCATCGTTTCAACAAAGCCCAGCAAGATTATCTCCTGCCTTTTGTTGAGTCGGGCAAGATCACTCTCATCGGCGCCACCACCGAAAACCCCAGTTTCGAAATTATTCCCCCGCTTCTCTCCCGTTGTCGAGTATTTGTGCTTAAAGAACACACTCCGGAAGACATCGGCAAAATTATCGACCGCGCCATCAAATCCCTCAAAACCAAAATGGACAACGACGTCCGAGATTGGCTTTCGGAATTTGCCAATGGAGATGCTCGTCAAGCCATCGGTCTTATCGAGTCCACCTTTAATCTATATAAGTCTCTCACTATAGACAACTTCAAAAACGCCATCCAAAATAAATTTTTAAGATTCGATAAAAAAGGCGAAGAGCACTACAACATTATTTCTGCTTTTATCAAGTCCATGAGAGCCAGCAATCCGGACGCCGCCATTTACTACTTGGCTCGTATGGTAGATAGCGGTGAGGATCCTCTTTTTATCGCCCGCCGTATGGTCATCTTTGCCAGTGAGGATATTGGACTTGCCCAGCCTACAGCTCTGGTAGTTGCCAATGCTGTTTTTGCCGCCTGTCAGCAAATAGGTTATCCCGAATGCGCTATCAATCTGGCCCACGGTGTTGCTTATCTAGCCGGCTGTGCCAAAAACAGATCCGCTTACGATGCTCTCAGATCTGCCCAAGCAGATGTTAGTCAGCACGGTAATTTACCTATTCCTCTGAATCTTAGAAACGCCCCCACCAAATTAATGAAAAGTCTGGGTTACGGCAAAGATTACGAACAGTACACCGACGCTGATCTTCTTCCGGAAAAACTCAAAGGCAAAAAATACCTTAAATAAAAAAAGCTCTGGGTCTTATCCAGAGCTTTTAATAATCCAGTCTAGTGTATCTTTATTCATTAAGTTGATGTAAAACGAACTTGGTCGCAGTTTTCCAATAAAACTATGATTTCCACCAGAAACCAACCCAATCAATCTGCAGTTCTTGTCCAAAAGTGATCCTCCGGAATCACCTGCCGAAGTAGCTCCGTTGTGAAACACAATCATCGTCTTTGGTTCATGTTGAGATAAGAGTTCATCCATATTCACCACTTCAAAACGGCTACCAACATATTTTACTGAGTTTAGACCGTTTCTAAGACCGGAAACAACATATGGAGGTTGGTTATTCTCTAACCTACCCTCACTCAGAATAGCCACTGGCAAGGGGAGAGGTTTGCTTAATATTAATATCGCCAAGTCCAAGTCGGGGTGGATGATAACTTTCAAGACCTTCACGTCACTTACAAATCCCAAAATAGTCTTGAAAGAAACATCCTTGTCTGCCAAATGTTTGTTGGTCAGCACCACCGAGTTTCCGATATAAACCCCATTTCCCAGCACATACAATCCATCCTCTTGTTGTCTCCACGTCGCTACCGAAGAAGCAAAGTCCTCGCAGGGGTTGGAAAATCGCGCACTCTCGAACCAATAAACGACATTATCATTAATTACCACCCAGAGAACAGCCAAAATAGCACTTATTACTAAAAGGTTGGTTTTTTTCATTTCTCCTCCGAAGGGACAGTTTTAAGGTTCTGTACCCGATATTTTAACCTAATACCTCTATAATAGAAACATGAAGCGTGGCTTTGTCCTGATAATCATTGGTTTTGCTATTTTTTCTTCCCTGGTTCTTTACAACTACCTCCAGGCTCAGTCAGCCATAAAAGACACCCGCCCCTCGCCCCTCACGATCGATCTGGTTTCTTATCCGGAAGTGGTTAAAGCTGGTCACACCGGTACTTTTATCTGGAGAATCGAGGCTTCCCCAGACCTTTCTACTCCTTCCACCACTATTTACTGGGGGTACGAGGCTTCCCCCGGTGCCCTAACCAAACAAGACTCGCCCCAAGCCGTTGGTTATCCGAGTTCTCAGCCGGACTATCTGAGTGGTAATTTCAGTCTTCCAAGTAGTTTTGATCTCAATATCAAGCTTACCCAGCCCGGCCAAGTTTTCTTCCGTGCCTATGCCAAGGTTAAAGGGGATCATCTTTGGTCGGAAGAAATGTCTCTTAATGTGGAAAAATAACATGCCTGAAACTACTAAATTTTCCAAATCTTTTTTTACCATCATTACCATTCTTACCGTGATCGCAACCATACTTATCGGACTAAGATTTCTCACCAATTAACTTAATTAGCAATTTATGGCTTGTTCTGCTAAAATCTAAAACTATGGCAGGAAACGAAGCTAAAAAAGATATCTCTCAGACAAGTTTGATCCCCTTCATTGGTCTAAAGGAGGGTGTTATTTTTCCCGATACCGAAGCCGTCTTAACCTTCGGTAGACCAACTTCCATTACCGGTATACTCGAAGCCTTGACGAATGATCAAGTGGTTTGTTTTGTTTCTCAAATCGACCCCAAACTAGTTCCATCGAGTCTGTCTAACTACTATACGGTGGGTACCGTTTGTAAAATAATCAAAACTTTACCCGTTAACGAGGAGCTACACGCCATCGTCAGAGGTTTGTTTAGAGTCAAAATTAGGCAACTGGATCAACGGGACGATCGTACCTGGGCTGTGGTGGAAGTCATCGATGAACCTCAGGACTCTTCCAACGAAATTCAAGCTTTGGCCAATCGTACTGTCGCTGAGATAAAAAGAGCTGCCGAACTTGGAAAAACCAACATCGAGCCAGGAGTCTTGACCAAAATAATTAGTTCTTTCGATCCCCTTTTGATCGCCAATCAAATTTCCGCCGTTATCAATATCAAAAATGAAGAAAAACAAAAACTTTTGGAAGAAAATTCTCTTGAAATTAGGTTGAGATTTATTGAAAATCACCTAAATGAAGAGATAAAAATACTCGAGTTGGAAAAGAAGATTGAAAATAAAACTCAGAAACGTTTTGACGAAAATATGAAAGAGGCTGTTCTTCGTGAGAGAATGCGCGCCATTCAAAAAGAGCTCGGAGAAGGCTCAGAAGAAGAGGAAATTTCAGAGTTGAAAAAGAAACTAAAAAAAACCAATTTACCTAAAGATATTCACACTAAAGTGGTCAAAGAAGTGGACAGACTAGCCAAGCTCTCCATCCACAATCCGGAGGCATCATATCTTCGTGCTTGGATTGAGATCGTTCTGGAACTTCCCTGGGGGTTGTTCACCAAAAGTAGGTACTCTTTATCGAAAGCTGAAAAAATTCTGGATCGGGATCACTATGGTCTGGAAAAAGTTAAAGAAAGAATTCTGGAATACATCGCGGTTCTAAAACTGAAATCAGATCAAGTCAAGAATACCAAGAAACGCATCGTCAACCCACCCACCATTCTTTGCTTTGTCGGCCCCCCTGGTGTTGGAAAAACTTCGGTTGGCCGGTCCATCGCCAAAGCCATTGGTCGTAAATTTGTCAAAATGTCTCTTGGAGGAGTCAAAGACGAGGCTGAAATTCGTGGCCATCGTCGCACCTATGTTGGAGCCATGCCGGGTAGAGTAATTCAGTCTATTAAAGACAGTGGTGTAAACAATCCGATTTTTATGTTGGATGAAATAGACAAAATCGGCGCTGATTTCCGAGGAGATCCCAGCTCGGCCCTTCTCGAAGCCTTGGATCCGGAACAAAACTACGCTTTTCAAGATCACTATCTTGACATTCCTTACGATCTTTCTCAAGTACTGTTTATTACTACAGCCAACGTTCTCGATACTATCCCGTCGGCTTTGAGAGATCGTCTGGAAATTATCGAGTTCTCCGGTTACACCGAAGAAGAAAAGTTCAACATTGCCAAAAAATATCTCATCAAAAAACAAGCAGAAATAAATGCCCTAAACCTTAAAGACATCCAGCTAAGTTCTCCCATGCTCCGTTATCTGGTAAGGTACTATACTCGAGAAGCCGGTGTTCGTAATTTGGAACGCCAAATTGCCTCTCTTATGCGCAAGGTCGCTAGGGTAAAAGCTTCAGGTAAAGAGCTTCCTATCACTATCAGCAAAGAAAAAATCCATAAGTATCTTGGCCCCATTATTTATAGCCACACTCTGGCCGAAGAAACTGACCAGATCGGTCTGGTTACCGGTATGGCTTACACCAAAGTCGGCGGCGACATTCTCTTTATCGAGGTGGCCATCATGCCCGGACAGGGGAAAATTACTCTTACCGGCCAACTTGGAGATGTCATGAAGGAGTCGGCCAAAGCGGCCTACTCTTATGTGCGTTCACACTGTGTCCAGCTGGGGATAAAACAAGAAAAAATCGCCAAATCGGATATTCATGTCCACGTTCCGGAAGGAGCTGTTCCCAAAGACGGTCCCAGTGCCGGTTTGGCCATAACTACTGCTATAATCTCCGCCTTTACTCACAGACCGGTCAAGAGAGACCTCTCCATGACCGGAGAAGTCACTCTTCGCGGTCGTGCTTTGGAGATTGGCGGAGTTAGAGAAAAGGTCGTTGCCGCTCATCGAGCCGGAATCAAACAAGTCATTCTTCCAAAAGATAATGAAAGGAACCTGGTTGATCTTCCGGAGAAGGTGAAGCAGGATCTCAAGTTCCATTTTGTGAGAAACATGGACGAAGTTGTCAAGATCGTCTTCGGAAAATAATCCAAATTCCAACACCTACGGCCGCCACTCCGAAAATAATCGCCATTGGCACACCGCCTACTCGCCAGATTATTTCCCCAGGTCTTATCCCCTCCAGAAAAATTCTTATTACTCCATAGCCGATTAGGTAGACTCCTGCAAGATAACCGGATCTTGACTTTTTTTTGGCGCTTTTCCACAGTAATCCAAACAAAATTAAATTCAAGACCGCTTCATAAGCAAAAAGTGGTTCGCCATTTTTTCCAAAAAGTTCTCCATTCACTCGGTTCCCCACTCGGCCTATTGCCTGCGCCAAGGGTACTCCTACTATCAGATCATCTAGAGTTTTCAAAAAATTCAGTTTCTTAGTTAAGCCATAAATATAAAGGGCCATCACTCCTCCTACTATCGCTCCCCAAATCCCCAAACCACCCTCCCAGACATAAAAAATCTTTAGTGGATTATAGGTGTAATATCTAGACCAAAAATCGATGACATGATACAGTCTGGCGCCCACGATCCCTCCAAGCACCACCCAAGGAAAAGCTTTTTCTAAAAGTTTCTTTTCAGCCTGAGTCTTTTTGCGCGCCAGAGCTATTTCAATTGCCGCCCAAACCCCAACACCAATCAGGAGTCCATAGAGATATATCTTGAGTCCAAAAATCTCAAACACTTTGTAGATTTTTTACAAACTGTTCCACGCTCATCATCTTTGGCTCATCACTTTGTCTGGCTTTCACTTCGATTTCGTTGGTGGCCAAACTTCTTTCCGATACCACTACTCTCCATGGACAACCAATCAAGTCGGCAGAGGTGAACTTTCCTCCGACATTGATATCACGATCATCCCATAAAACTTCAATACCTTTGGCTTTCAGAACTTCGTATATTTCTTGAGCCTTTTCGTTTTGTTGGATATCGATTAGGTGGACATCGAAAGGAGCTACGCCCAAAGGCCAAATAATTCCCTTATCATCATGAAATTTTTCCACAATTACCCCCATAGTCCTACTAATACCAATGCCATAACAGCCCATTATCGGATATACCTGTTCTCCGGTATTGGTTGCCACTTTAAGATCAAAGGCCTTTGAGTATTTTTGGCCCAAGTCAAACACATTTCCCACTTCCGCCGCCACCGAAGGTTTTAGGGTAGATTCTCCACATTTGGAGCATTTATCTCCTTGTTTGATAGTACTAAAATCGTCAACGTTTACACAAAACTCACAAGAGTCACAGTACAAGATGTTTACCTCACCGGCCTCCGTCAACACTTCAAATTCATAAGAAACCTTTTCGGTAAATGCTCCACCGGAAGCCTCCGTTACTTTTGCCTCAAGTCCCATCCGCGCAAAAACTTTGAGATACGCCTTTTTAGCTATTTCATAAAACTTATCAAAATCAGCTTGGTCAAGGTGAAAAGAATACATGTCTTTCATCAAAAATTCTCTACCTCTTAGTATTCCCGACCTCGATCTAAGTTCGTCTCGAAACTTCCATTGAATGTGGTACGGCATTCTGGGCAGATCTCGATAAGACTTGACAAATTCGCGCATCAGAGGTGTTACCACTTCTTCCTGAGACTGTCCCAAAGCATAGTCTCTATCGGTTCGACTTTTTAATTTAAACAAAACTCCAATGTTGTCCCATCCTCCTGATTTTTTCCAAATCTCGGCCGGGTGGAGCATGGGCATGAGAACTTCTTCTCCGCCAATAGCATCCATTTCTTCACGCACAATTTTTTCAATCTTTCTCAGCACTCTTAAACCGAAAGGTAAATAGGTGTAAACTCCCGCCATTAGTTGTCTAACAAAGCCTGCCTGAACCAATAATTTGTGGTTAATTGTTTCGGCATCTTTAGGGGCTTGTTTTTCTGGCTTCACGCTCATCTTGCTCATCTTCATACCGTTATTATACCTGCTAATATTATGAGTAGTGATTACTCTCAGTCCCCTTACTATTACCAAGGCATCGGGTGAATCAGAACATTTCGACGAGTCAAAACTGATCAAGTCTCTAACCGCTTCAGGTATTTCTGCGGCAGTCTCTACACATACGGTCGATTATCTAAAAGATCATCTCAGAACCGGCATCACCACCAAAGACATTCACGAACATGTTTCGACCTATCTAAAGGAAAATGCTCCTATAACCAGCTACTACAACTACGGTCTCAAACGGGCCATTATGGAACTCGGGCCATCAGGCCACCCCTTCGAAATTATTGTCTCAGATATCTTAAACGGTTACGATTACAAAACCGAAGTTGGTGTTATAGTCCTCGGTAAATGCGTCACTCATGAGGTAGATGTGGTAGCCAAAAAAGGCCACAAACAATTTTTTATCGAGTGTAAGTTTCATAACGGCTCTGGAGTCAAAACCGATATTCAAGTAGCTCTCTATACCTACGCCAGATACTTGGATATAAACTCGGCTATGCAACAAAGTCATGGGACAGATATTTCCTACTATCCGTGGTTAGTTACCAATACCAAAGTCACCTCCGAAGTCTTTGACTATGCCACCTGTGTCGGTTTAGAGCTCACCTCCTGGCTTCACCCTCAAGGTCACGGTTTGGCTGATCTTATCGTGGCCACCGGTCTACACCCCGTTACCTTGATTTACCATCTTCCCAGATTCAAACTTCATCGACTTTTCGAGCGTAAAATAGTTTCTTGTGCCAGACTAAAAACAGCTATTGAAACCGATTCGGTTTCGGACATACTCACTCGTGAAGAAATATCTAGATCTCTGGAAGATATAAAAGTTATTTGCAAAGTATAGTAATATTATGAACAATATTTTTATACGTATACTCCTTATTAGTCTCGCCTTGTTTGGGGTGTACAAAATATTTCCTCAAATTTCCGAACCGGTTGATTATTATTTAAAGAATCCTCAATTTCAAGCCTCGGTCGTCGTTCCGGTCATCAAAGGCGCCAACAAAATACTTCCAGACAAGCTACAACTGCCTTCCATAAAAGTCATGGGGGTAAACACCGGGTACACAGATGAGCCACCCCTGAAAACCTTGACCGATGAGATCAGCAAGCAAGCCGCCAGTGTAGCCGCCGGTCTAGTGGAGAAATCATCAAAAGCCGTTTCGGATCAGTTTTGTAACGCTCTCCTGGAAAAAATCAAGACCGAGTGCGGCCAATAAAATTTTACACCTCATCTTGAGTTCTTGATTCCTTGAGTTCTGGAGTTCTTTATCCTATCGTCACCCCAATCATATCCAACTTTGGTAGGTATCTTTTAATTTCCCCCCTAAATTTTTCTGCCAAATTTGCCGAATAAGTTGCGTTCTGAGTGTTTTCCATGTGTCCACACAGTCTATTTTCATACTCGTGGACAATCTCCATAATCTTTACTCCTTCAGCGTTAAAATCGTTCTGAAACTTTCTTGGATCAGTTTCGTACTTATCATGAAGTTCTTGAAAAGCATCAAACTCCTTCTCATACTTGCTCACCATTTCGTCAAACATTTCTTTGAATTTTGCCGCCATGAAAACAATAGTACCAAAAATGTTCCAAAAAATGTACACTTGATTTATGAAAAGGACAGTCATTTGTTTAGTCGGTTCCATGGTTTCCGGAAAAGGTGATGTTGGCAAACACCTAGAAAGGGAACTTGGTTTTACTTACGAAAGTCTTTCTGATCGAGTAAGGGAAGAAGTTGATGCCAGGGGAGTGGAGAGACTTAGGGAGAACCTCATGGATATTGGAAACGATCTCCGTGAAACTAACGGTAATGCTGTCTTAGCCGAAAGAACCTTTGAGTTACTAAGAAATACCACTGGAGATATTGTTATTGACGCCGTGAGGAATCCCGGAGAAATCGAATTTTTAAGACGGGAGTTGGGAGCTCTAGTCTTTGGCATAGACGCCCCACAAGGAAAAAGACTCGAATGGTACTTAGCTAGAGCAGAGGTAAGAGGTGAAGATAGAGCCACTCCGGAAGATTTTTATAGAGCTGACAGTCGGGACTACGGCGTGGGCGAAGCAGACTCTGGTCAACAAGTTGGCCGTTGTTTGGAGTTGGCCGATTGCATCATCTTCAACGACGGTTCAAAGAAACAACTTTTCGAAAAGGCTGAGTACTATCTGATTTTGAATGGTTTTAGTCCTGAGGGTGCTAGAAGATCCCAAGAAATAAAATAAAATCCCCGCCTAAGCGGGGTTTCTGTTACAAGATTTCAGTTTCTACTTCTTCAAAAATGGTACAGGTAATAGCCGTGGCAACGGATACACCCTTGAGGGAATCTCCGAAATGAAATGCCACCGCAACGACGATGTTATTCCGGATTACTTCCACGTCGTCCGTTTCTATATACCCGGCCAAGGTTAAGTTCAGACACACCTTATTTGAAGTCATCTTACTTACTCTGACCTCAACTTTTGGTTTGAAAACTTTTTGTATTGCCCGGCACAGTTTGAACTCCAGATCATCGTTATTGGTTTTTGCCAATAAAGCCTTCGGCAAAATCACCGTCAAATCGTTCATTTATACCTCCGATTTAGATTTTTTCAAGAACTCCTGTATTCTACACCCTTATTAGGGGTCTTTTCTTGCCTAACCTTCTCAAACAGCACCAAAGCCGTGGCTACACTCACGTTCAGCGAGGCTACTTCCTGGTTCATAGGGATATGGACAAACAAGTCGCACTCAGCCTGTAGAGGCTTGGAGATTCCCTCAGCCTCACCGCCCATCAAAAAAGCCATCGGCCCTACGAGTTTAGTCTCATATATCGGTTTACCCATGCCTACCTCTACCCCTATAACCGGTACGGCATATTTATGAAGCAGATTCATGGCTTGAAAAAGACTCATGGGGATCAGTGGTACATAGGCCGCCGCTCCCATCGAGATCTTGGCTACCACCGGTGTTATTTGATGAACACCGTTGGGTGAGGCTACCACCGCGTCCACTCCAGCCGCCCAAGTGGTTCTCATAATGGCGCCCAGATTTTGCTCGTAGTCTATGTGATTAAGCAGTAGTATAAAGACGTCTCTTTTGAGCCTAAGAATTTGTTCGAGGGACTTTGTCTCTGGCGCCTCCATCATGGCGATTATTCCTTGGGCATTTTTTGACTCAGACATCTTTTCTAGTTCTTCTGATCTAATTATTTGAACTTTTATACCTTTATTTCTAGCCAGCTTCTCAATCTCATTTATTTTTAAGTCCTTCAGCGACCCTGAACCGATCATGAGAGCCGTAATTCTTTGGTCGGAAGTCAGGGCATCCCGCACCATATTTCTGCCCTCCAGTGTAATAAAATCAGCTTGTTTCGCCATCATCCAATTTTACCTCATCTAAAAAACCCACCTCTGTGACGGGTTCGGAAAAATACTTGTCGACCACAAAAGCTACTTGCTTTCCCACTTTGGGAATATATGCCGATATTTGCACCAGAGCTTCGATCATGTCGGAAACACCAAAATCGGAAGCCAACTCGGCTATCTCTATAATCAAGTTATGGAAAAAGAATTAACCCAAAAAACCTACTACGTTTTTCTAGGACGTTTTTGCCCTTTTCATCTAGGTCATCAGAAAACTATCAATGCCATGATTGTGAGACATGGAATAGACAATATTATCGTTATGATCGGTTCTTCAAATGCCTATAATTCAAGAACCCCATATACTTATGAAGATAGAAAAGCCATGATAAAAGCCGTCTATCCAGGTATCTTAGTAATTCCAATTCCGGACTCCAACCCTTCTTTGATCCATTTCGACGGCACAGGCAACAGCCTTTGGCTAGCAGGTATCAAAAAGATTGAGTCTGAAATGAAAGCCCACTTCATTTTTTATGGTGGTTCAGTGGAGGATCTTGAAGTTCTTTCTCAAAGCTTTGAAACAGCCATTCTAGTCGAGCGAGATCAGCCTGAAAACGGGATTTCCGCCACTCGTGTTCGCCAAGCACTGGATACAGGAGACGAGGTCACTCTTGGATTGCTACTCGACCCCAAAGTCCTACCACTTACCATTTCTGGCTTCACCAGGTTCAAAAGCACCTAGCTAGTTAGTGTACTTTATACTATAATTAAATTATGAAAACAAAACTTAAAGTTGCTCTAGCTCAATTAGATGTTCAAGCTGGGCACCCGGATATAAATGTTCGCAAAATTCTCTCAGAGATCAGTAAGGCTAAAGATAGAGGTGTCGACATCGTTATCTTCTCTGAACTGGTCGTTTCCGGTTATCTTCTGTGCGACGAATGGGAAAACGACAGCTTCATAAAAGATCTCACCGATTACAACGAAGATATCAGAAAAGCTAGTCAAGGCATCGCCGTAATTTGGGGAAATGTCTACGCCGACTGGGACAAAAAAGGTGAAGATGGTAGAACCAGAAAATACAACGCAGCCTTTATTGCCCAGAATGGGCAGTGGGTCAGTAATGGATTGTTTAGTGGTCACACCTTTAAGACTTTAATGCCTAAGTATCGTGAGTTCGATGATGAAAGACATTTTTATTCTTTAACTAAATTATCTATTGAAAAAGGTGTTCCCCTAGAAAGTCTCCTCCAGCCATTTCCTCTGGATATTAAAGGTGAGACAGTCAAGCTCGGTGCCATCATGTGCGAGGACATGTGGTCTGATGACTACTTAGTCAGCCCAACACACTTTCTAGTGAACAACGGCGCCGAAATTATTGCCAATCTTTCTTGTTCTCCCTGGACTTGGAGAAAAAATGACAAACGCCATCGGGTCGTAAGGTCATTACTCAAAAAAGATCCGGTACCTTTTATCTACTGCAACAACGTCGGTACTCAAAATAACGGCAAAACTATTTTTCTCTTCGATGGTAACTCAACTATTTACAATTCCGAAGGTACTTTACAAGCCGTCGCCACAGACTATTTGGAGGAAACACTCGATGTCGTCATCGATGAAAAGAACCCTTCTTCGATTAGTCCGATAATTCTCTCAGACAAACAGGACATTACCGAGCTATATAACGGTTTAGTCTACGGTCTTTCTCACTTCTTTTCTTCACTTTCCCAAAAAAAAGTGGTCATTGGTCTCAGTGGAGGAGTGGATAGTGCTGTTGTCGCCTACCTTTTAGCCGACTCACTTGGAAAAGAAAATGTTTACGGCATCAACATGCCCTCAAAGTTCAACTCAGCTCTTACCAAAAACTCCGCCGAACTCTTAGCCAAAAATTTGGGGATTCATTATCTTATTTTTCCCATTCAGTCTTCAGTCGATCTTACCGTCAAACAGCTTCTGGAAAAATCATTACCGGTAACTACTCTGACTATCGAAAATATTCAGGCTCGAGATCGTAGCAGTCGACTTTTGGCAGCCATATCAAGTAGTCTCGAAGCAGTTTTCGTCAATAATGGTAACAAGACTGAGACAGCGCTAGGTTACTGTACTTTGTACGGAGATGTCGACGGCGCTATCGCTCCAATAGCCGATATTTACAAGAGTGAGATTTATCAATTAGCTAGCTTCATTAATGAGAAGGAAAGCAAGGAAATCATTCCCCAGTCGATTCTGGATGTCGTTCCTTCAGCCGAGCTAAGCGCCGATCAGGATGTAACTAAGGGAAAGGGAGATCCAATTCTCTATCCCTATCATGACAAACTTCTCCGTTCGTTTATTGAATTTCGCTTCGATCCTGAGCACGTTCTAGAGTTATACCTCAACGGCACTCTGGAAAAGGAGCTAAAAATTGAACAGGGATTGGTCAAGAAGTACTTTCCTTCAGACCAAGGGTTTATTGCCGATCTGGAACACAAGTGGGAACTTTTTAAATCCAATATTTTTAAAAGGATCCAAGCTCCGCCCATTATTGCCGTCAGCCGCCGGGCTTTTGGCTTTGATCTGCGCGAAGCCCAAAATGGAGTTAACTTCACCCGAGGCTACCAAAAACTCAAAATAAGTATCCTGTCTTGACAAACCCTATAATATTATGGTATCTTACTCTTGCCAATTTGGCAAACAACATGAGAAATATAAACCTAAATATTAAACTTGACCTTCCACAAATCCTTGCGGGAGGCTCTCAAGGCCTTAACTGTGCCTCGGCATTTGCGTATATTATGTAATTAAATTAATTAAAATAGATTTACTCAAACGCCGCGGCATACGCGGCGTTTTTGTGCGTACTTTAAAATTCTAAAGGAGGTAGTGTGTTTAAGAAACTTTGGTCACTTTTGGCCCCATTTCATCGTACTTTTTATGTCTTTATTCTTTTGGCATTTCTCTATGAGACGGTTCAGTTGGGTGCCAGCTACGTCATCAGTTTGGTGGTGACTCTCTTTGGGACAGGTGTCGCCCCTTGGATTTGGGTCGTGCTTATTCTCGGCCTGCTCATCTTTGATGAGTTCAACATGAGGCTGGACAACGCCTTTGACTGGCACATCATTTCGAAGCAAAGCCATCCCATATTCCGCCACCTAAAGCTCTCGGCCATTACCAAGTTTCTGAAGATGAACATCCCTTGGCACCACCAGCACAACTCAGGCACTCTGGTCGGCAAGGTAGGTGATGGCGTCTGGAAAACTCTGGACATTATCGATGTCATGAGCTGGGAATTTGTGCCCACCGTGGTTCAAACCGTCATTAGCTTGATCCCGCTTTTTATCATCAGTCCCTGGGTGGCTCTGGTGGCTATCATTACCTTCGTTCTCTTTGCCTGGCTCACTCTTAAGGGGAACCGTGAAAAACAGCCTTTTAGGTCAAAGCGACAAGATTACTACGAAGAGGAATGGAACAAGTCCATTGCTTCGGTTCAATCAGTCGAAACCAATTTGATGTTTGGTCAACAGCCTCGCCTCTTAAACGATCAGGCAGTTATTCATAACGGCATTATCTCTGAAGCTCTCAAAGAGCACCGTTTGGGTATCTTTAAGTACAACCGTTGGCGAATTAGAGTCCTCACCATTGCCCGCAGGATCATCTTGGTTGTTTGGATCCTTCAACTGATTCAGGGCAGTCTCACAATCGCCGGCTTGATCTTCGTCAGTGTCCTGGTCGAGCGTCTATTTAATAGCTGTTGGCGTTTTGCCAGGCTCCTCGATCGTGCGGCCGAAAACAGTGAAGGAGCAGAGAGACTAGCCAATCTACTGCTGGAACCTGAACCTATCGAAACCGGCTCCATCCAATCCGTCCCAGCAGGACCCATCGGTGTTAGTCTTTCTGACGTTTGTTTTGCCTATGAAGGAGATTACTCAGAAGCAGATGGAGCTCTCCACGACTTTAGTCTGGAGATAGAACCAGGCCAGATCGTTGCTTTGGTCGGTCAATCCGGAGCCGGTAAAACTACCATTCGTAAAGTCATCACCAGGCTTGCTCCTTGTCAGATGGGTACCATCACTGTTGCCGGTATCGATATCAATGATTGGAACGGTTCTCAGCTCCTGGAGCAGTTTAGTTACGTCCCCCAAGGTGACGATGTCTACATCTTCGACGAAAGCATCCGCTACAACATCGCCTTTCCTCGTCCGGAAGCTACCGAAGAAGAGGTTGAAAAAGCGGCCCACCTAGCCGGTATTCACGAGTTTGTCATTGGTCTAAAGGATGGTTATGACACTCAGGTTGGGGAGCGCGGCATTCGTCTGTCCGGTGGCCAAAAACAACGAGTGGCTCTAGCTCGCGCGGTGCTAGCCGATCGTCCGATTCTTATTCTCGACGAAGCTACCAGTTCGGTCGACGCTATTACCGAGAAAGAGATTCAAACCAACATGCGCGCTATCCTCACCGGTAAGACGGCCATCATCATCGCTCATCGCCTTTCCACGATCTGGGGACTGGCTGACAAAATTGTCGTCATGGATCAAGGAAAGAAAGTTGAAGAGGGGACACATGAAGAGCTTATAAAAAGCCACGGAATTTATGCTCAAATGGTCTCTCTCCAAACAAATTAACTCCAACGCCCCTTAATCGGGGCGTTTTCTTGTCTTATTTTTCTTATTGTCCTATGATACGCGCATGACAGAATTAGGGAAACAATTTCCTTATGACGCTTTAAAAGCCTCAGGGGAAACAGCAGTTCATCGCTACGGTCCTTCTTTTTCAGCCCGGATTTTAGTCGAAAGAGATTTATTGGAAGGTAATATTTTTGATTGGGGTTGTGGTCGTGGTTACGATTTAAATTATTTCAGAAGTAAAGGTTTTTCGGCCGAAGGCTGGGACCCTGTTCATTTACCGGAAAATCCGCCAGAAAAATATTCGGCCGGTTCTTTCGACTTGGTTCACTGCGCTTTCGTTTTAAATACCCTTCCCGATTCGGAGGAAAGACTAAAAATTCTTCGAGCTATTCATGATTTTCTCCCTGCTTCAGGAGAAATTTCCTTGACCGTTCGATCTCAAAGTAACATTAAAACTAATCTAAAACCGACCTGGAAAAGATTCGGCGATGGCTGGCTCACTCCCAAAGGAACTTTCCAAAGAGGTTACACCGCCGAAGAGCTGGTAGAAATAATAACACCACTTTTTAAAGACATAATCGTTTTCTCAAGAGATCCAGTATTTATTATCGCCTCTCCCGTCTAAAGGATTTGTTATAATCCCAGTGAACCTTGACAAACAGGAGAAATATGTCGAAACGTAAAAGTAAAAACTCATGGATTTACACTCTACTCGTTATCGCCTTGGTTGGCATTTATCTACTCGCTGGACCAGATCAATTTTTTATACAAGACCAACCAGTATTTAGCCCCCCAACTCAAGAGGTAAAAGGCATCACGGCAACAGTGGCCACGGAGAAGACTTGGTACGAGGTTTACTTCACCTCTCCCAAGATTCCCTTTGACGAGGTAATTACCGGAGGAATTGAGAACAACTTAATCGACAAAATAAACGCGGCTCAAATTTCCATCGATCTAGCGGTCTATGAGTTTGATCTGGAAAATGTTGCCCTAGCCTTAATCGCCGCCGATAACCGAGGTGTTCTGGTTCGGGTGGTTTACGACAACGAATTTTCAGACCCAGATCCTCAAATGCAGGAACTAAAACAAGCGGGGATTCAGACCATTCCGGACGAACGCTCCGCTTTTATGCACAATAAATTTTTCGTTTTTGATAACCGGTGTGTCTGGACCGGTTCATTCAATCTCAGCCTTAATGCCGCTTACCGCAACAACGAAAACGCCCTGTACTTTTGTTCGACCGAAGCCGCTCAGAACTACACGACGGAATTTGAAGAAATGTTCGCTGGTCAATTTGGGGTTACTTCGCCATCAGACACCCCTTTTCCAAACTTCACCATTGGGGAGTTTGCTATCGAAAGCTATTTCGCCCCTGAGGACGAAGTCATGAATCAAGTTGTTTCGGAAGTGCTGAGTTCCAACACATCTATTCATTTTATGGCCTTTTCTTTCACGAATGATCCACTGGGAGAAGCCATGCGTAGTATGTTGGAGCAGGGGATTGATATTTCTGGAATCTTCGAAACTAGAGGCGCCGATAGCCAATACTCAGAGTGTTTGCCCCTTCTCAAGTCTGGGGCCGATATCACTCTAGACGGAAACCCTCGAACCTTTCACCATAAAGTCATCGTCATTGATGGTCAGACGGTCATTCTTGGTTCGTTTAACTTTAGCGCAAGTGCCGATGAGGAAAATGATGAAAATTTACTCATCATTCACGATCCTGCTCTTGCCCAAGTCTACGAGCAAGAGTTTCAGCGCATGAAGGCACAGTCTCTTCTACCGGTAAATGGCACCTGCAAAACCAAATGACCCATTCGTCCCGCTACCAAGCGGGGCTTTTTCAATTCACTAAACTGCCACTATACAAATAATACAACTAGTTGTAACATATGAATAATGACAACTACATCTACATCAGCTAAGAACACTCAGCGGGTAACCTTATTTATCAAGCCGGAAATTCTCAAACATTCCCGTGCCCAAGCAATTGTGGAAGATATCACTCTCACCAAACTAGTTACAAACGCTTTGATTGCTTATTTACCTGTTGTTACGGTTATTAAAAAAGCAGAGTTATAAATAATAAAAAATATGACAAACTTAGTCTCCGAAACAAAAGTTGAAGCTTCAAATACCCAAACCGCCGAGTATTTGATTTATTACGTTCTTGGTACACTCGAGATTCTTTTGGCTTTTCGCCTTCTTTTAAAACTTGCCGGAGCCAGTCTGTCTAGTGGTTTCGTCAGAATGATATATGGTTTGACCAGTATTTTCGTTTGGCCATTTGAGGGAATTTTTCGCAAAGGTTTTGCTCAAGGTGTAGAGACCACCTCAGTCCTGGAGCCCGCCACCATCGTCGCTCTTATCGTCTACGCCATTTTGGCCTGGGGGATCGTCAAGCTGGTCCGCATATCATCCGGAGAGAAACAAATTAATTAATAAAAATATAAAAAAATATGGGAATAATACTTTGGATAATTTTTGGAGCTATCGCAGGATGGCTTGCTTCAATGCTAATGGATACAAATTCCAGTCAGGGCACTACAGGTGACATCATCATGGGCATCGTCGGTTCAGTTGTTGGCGGATTTATTATGAATCTAATTGGTAAGTCTGGGGTAAACGGTTTTAACCTCTATAGTATGTTTGTCGCTGTAGTTGGTGCGATTATAGTTATCTACATCGGACGAAAGCTCAGAAAGGCGTAAATCCTAATCTAATGCTCAACTTAATTTTTTTACTTTTGATGGGCTCCGCGTTAGCTTATATTTCCAAATTTAACCTGGCACCCATATCGGTCAATCTTGGTTATTATGTTATTTCTAATGTTCCTCTCTTTTATGTCATTGTAGGATCACTCCTGATTGGTTTAGTGATTTCTTTTCTCATGCAACTTTTGAAAAACATATCCAATGCCTTTATCTTAAGAAGTAAAAAGAAGGAAATAAAAACTAGCCAAGAAGAAATTCTAGAGCTTACCAAACGGGTACACCAACTTGAGCTAGAAAACGAAAAACTCAAGCACACCGATGCCGAGATTTCTGACCCCAATGCTTTATGAAATCTCTCTTTGCCAGGCTTTGGAAAGTTCTCAATTTTTCAAAAAAGATACAGATAGCAATTATGCATCTGTTCCAAGACAAATTTCTGGTTGGGGTAACCGGAATTATTTTTAACGATCAGAACGAAGTTCTCCTTTTTAAACATCTCTATCGCGCACACGCTTGGAGCTTACCCGGGGGATATTTGAAGGGTGGAGAACACCCCAAGGAGGGATTAGAGAGAGAAATAAAAGAAGAGTCGGGTTTGGTTGTCAGTGCCGACTCACCTCTCAAAACCCGCACCGACAGAGATGCGGCCAGACTTGACATGTGTTACACCGGGATCTTAATTGGCGGCGAGTTCACACCTTCTCACGAAGTGTCTGAGTTTGGTTTTTTTGCCCAAGATAAATTACCTCTTTTACGTAGCAACCAAGTTTTCCTTATCGACACCGCTCTCCAAGAGCGCCGTCCAAAATTTATCTCCCATGAACTACTCTCAAATATCGAATGAATTTTCATCCAAATTTTTCGAGTTAGTTGAAAAGGCAAACAAGATTGTAATCACCGCCCACGAATCTCCAGATGATGACTCCATAGGATCGGTACTGTCTATTTATGAGATTCTTATCACTAAATATCCAAGGAAAAATATAAGAATCATCTATTCCAGCGAACCGGAACCTAGATTCAGCGTCTTCAAAAACTACAGCAAAATTGAGTTCGTCCCAGATTTAGCCGATGAAATTGGGAATACAGATTTGCTAGTTGTACTCGATGGAAGTCAATTTAGTCGATTTTCGAAGCAGCCCGAAAAACTAAAGATAATTCCCAAAAATATCTGTATTGATCACCACGCATCACCAATTAATGAATTTTCATTGAGTCTGGTATCTCCAGACTATCCCTCTTGCACAGAAATAATTTATCTTGCTTTATGTCGCGACTTTGTAGTTAGTAGAGAACTTGCCGAAATTTTTCTTTTGGGAATACTTGGAGATACGGGTAACTTTACTTATTTAAAGCCTCATCAGACCGAAACACTAGCAACAGCCAAAAAGTTACTAGAGATTAGTAAAATCGAAATTCAAGAATTCCAGTCCAGATATAGAACAATCTCCAAGCGATCATTTGCCGTTATACAAGAGTTAATGAAGAACACTTGTTATTTCTTCCGTGATTGGTTGGCCTGATTTTCAATATACTTATATCGAGAGGAAATTTGCGGAAGATGATAAATATACGGATAGTGAAATTAGTGAGGGGAATCACCTCTACATGTCAAACTATTTAAGAATGATTGAAGGACATACTTGGGGTTTTGTAATAACACCAAAAAATAACGGTGAATGTGGTATATCTGGAAGATCGTTACCAAAGAGTGTTAGTATAAGAGATTTAATGGAAAGAATGAAAATCGGAGGGGGACATGATAGGGCGGCTGGAGGAACGTTTAAAAACGAGAAAGATGTAAAAAACTGTATCAATGAAGTCATAGAATGGACCAAAAATAATAAACCTATAATACTATAAGTTTTGCTTTGAGGCTTATGCCTCTGCGAAATCTCGTGTACCCCAACGGGAGCTCTGCGCGGCCTGTCCCTGTACTTCTGGAGCCACACTCGGCTCCCGCCCTTATCGTCATTGCGAGTTTCGGTACTCCGAACCGTAGCTCTCCTAGATACCCTTGCGGGTAAATCTCACTCCACCCTGTCATTCAGGGCTTGACATATCGGTCAAAGTGCCTGCTTCGCAGGCACAAAAGTGGAAACTATTGACAAGTTATCCATATGGGAGTATATTCCCATCTATTGCGCCATGGCGCAATGCTATGAACAAATTAATTTTTGCGACGGGGAACCGGGCAAAGTTATTAGACGCTTCAAAAGCTCTATCTGAATTAGGGATAGAAATTATTGGGCAAAAAATAGAAATAGAGGAGATTCAAAGTTTAGATCAGGAAGAAATTATTATGAAAAAGGCCAAAAAAGCCTTTGAGATGGTCAACTTACCTCTTTTTGTAGACGACACGGGTTTTTATCTAGATTCGTATCCACAGTTTCCAGGAACTCTCACCAAATACGTAAATAAGACTTTGGGAATAAATGGTCTTTCAAAGCTTTTTGAGGAGGGTCAGACAGCCCATTTCAAAACCCTTCTTTGCTTGATAACTTCTGACACAGTAGTTATTGCTGAGGGGAAACTATCAGGTAAACTCACAAAAAAGATGTCTTCCAACTTCAATCCCGATACTCCCATAAATAGTATTTTTGTTCCCGAAGGATACAACAAACCACTAATAGATCTCATCGAGAATTCCAACATAGGTAACCTCCATCGTACAAGGGCATTCGTCGATTTGGGTACAAAAATCAAAACATTACAAATTAATTTAATAAATGACTCCATCTGAAAAAGTTCTTAAAGACAACAGAGGCTATGTTAGTCAGTATCCAAAAAACAAAAAGGTTGTCATGATTGTCTCTGGCGGTCTTGACTCAATAGCGACATCGGCAAGGCTAATGGAAGAATTTGATCTGGAAATCTTTCCTCTACATATACACAGGGGACAAACTAACACAAATGCTGAAAATAATGCTGTCAATTTTTTTACTGATTATTTTCAAAACAGGTATGGTAAAAATAAATTCCATACTCCTCAGATGATATCTGTCAACGTGCCTCCTGTAGAATTTAAAAAGGATTTATTACCCTACACAAAGGTAAAAGGACATCCAATGAGAGATCCCATAATGCACCTATTGGGAGTCGAATACGCCGTTGCAGTATCTCAGGCATCAGATGAGCCAGTAAAAACAATCTATTGTGCTATTGTTCCAGAAGATTATTTTCCTCATAGCTCTTTAGATGGTTTAAGAGCCAATACGGTGAATACCTGTATCAATATGGGTGATTGGGACTGGCAAATTTCTTCACCCAACATAGATCCTTTTCTCTCTACTCCATTTGGCAAAAAAGAAGAAATCGCCTGGTGTATGGAAAGACAGATTTCGATAGGAAAAACGATTTCTTGTAACGAAGCTAGCGAAAAAACAAACCACCTTGCTTGTGGATTATGTAAATCTTGTTTCAGAAGACATACTGCTTTCACCAATCTTGGGTTTGAAGACCCTACAGAATATTATGAAAAACCCCACTTTGAACAATTCATCTAAAACATACTTAGAAGAAAAAAGGGGTTCTTCAAAAATTTCACCTTCCAAAGAAGGAAAAATTAGATTTGATTTAGCTGAGGGTCTCTGGGAAAAATCTGACTTGGCATCCCTACCTGACAGAACATCTTCAAAACTAAAAGATAAATTATCTAATTTTTTAAACCTCGATAGCTCTAACTTATCGATTCATGCTGGAGCGGATGAAATAATCGAAATAATTCCCAGAATGTATCTAGATCGTGATGACAGGGTTATTGTTATCGTTCCCACTTTCGATAGATTGCTTGCGACAAATAAAAAAGTAGGGGCAGAAGTAATTAACTTTGAACTCTCAGCTACCAAGAATTTTCGCTTTGAAGATGAAGAATACCAAAATCTTGAAGTTGCGATAAAAAGCAAGAAACCAAAGATTATCTGGATGTGTACTCCGAATAACCCCACAGGACAGATAATTGATCTCCAGTTTATTGATAAGATCGCAGGTGAATCCCCCGACATTTTGATAGTGGTTGATGAGGCGTATCAGGAATATAGTAGTTTGAATCCGAAAGAGTCGGCAGTAAGTTTGCTAAGTAAACATAATAACTTACTTGTAATAAGATCTTTTTCCAAAGCGTTTGCTCTTGCAGGTGCAAGGGTGGGTTGTGCGATCTCAAACCCTGAAATGATTTCAAAAATTGAAAACTTCAGAACCATGTTTAATGTGTCGACTTCAGCCCAAAGAATGGGAATAAAATCATTAACTCAATCAAAGATAAATTATGTGGAGGATAAAATTTCAAAGATACATAATCAAATGATTAGGTTTGTTTCAAAGATCAAGTCTTTATCAAATTATGAACTAATAGAAGACTCAAAGACAAATTTCATCTTTATTAGACACAAATCCAAAGATCTTTTTGAGGAGCTATACAAAAGAGGACTTGCTGTAAGTGACTGGAGATTTGCTCCTGGAGTTATTGGGAAAGGTTATGTGAGGATTTCGATTAACACGCCATCATTGAATACAAAGATATTAGATATCTTAGAAAAAATTAATTAGCATCTTTTAAAAATTATTAACAAAAATAATGAAACAAATAATCGCAAAAACTGCAGGTCTTGCTTGGCAAAGTGCGCTCAAATACGTATCTACTGAAGGACACGATATCAAAGATGGAGAGAAAGATCTAAAGGAGGTAATGAATGTTTTTCTAACCGTTGAAAGTCCTAGTGGATCAGATCCAATACTAGAGAAATTTGCAGATCAGGCAATGATCGATTGGATGAGAAAAAACTTTCTATCATTAGATCCAGTGGCAAATTGGAGATACAGTTATGGCCAAAGGTTTACAGATTACTATGGTATTGATCAGATAAAGGGAATCATCGAGAAACTAAAGAAAAATCCAGAATCGAAGTCAGCAACAATCACACTTATGGATCCGAAAGGAGATGGAGGACATATACCCTGTATAGTCGCCCTTGATTTTAAGATTCGTGACGGCAAACTCATGACCACAGCATTTTTCAGAAGCCAAGACGTTGGAAAGAAAATTTATGCTGACATAATCTGTTTGGGTGAAATTGCCCAAAAAATAGCTAATGAGGTTAACGCTCAAAATGGGGAATTAAATATTTTAATCGTCTCACTTCACTTATACGAAGAAGATCGAGACAAGATTAACCAATTACTTAATGCATCATGAAAAAATCAACTTTTCCTATTAGGGTTTTCAGTAACCGTGATGAGGATTCAAAAATTTTAGAAATGATGAATAACATATTCCTCTATCGTCGAGGGTATATTTCTAAAGTACCAAAAAATGAAGATGTTGTCTTTATCTTTTCTGGTGGTCTAGATTCTAGTATCACTTTGGACATGATCATTAATGAGTGGGGAGTGAATGTCTTCCCTCTATTTGTAAGAAGGAGTGCTAGAGCCACGAAGTTTGAAGAGGAGTCGGTACGGTTCTTTGTTGATTTTTACCAAAAAAAATATCCCGGTCGCATGCAAAATCTAGAAGTAGTTGAAATCGAAGTACCACCACTACCATTCAAGAAGTATCCGGAAGTAGATAGATTGAAGAAACTTGGACATCCGATGAGGAATGCGGTTTTGCAATCATTAGGAGTTCAGTATGCACAGAAACTAAGGGCCACCGTGTCGCCAAAACTAAACACAGTACTAACTGCTACAGTGGGAGACGATAGCTTCCCCCACTCTTCTCTTCAGGCGCTAAGGAGTGTTAATCTGGGAGTCTGCATCGATACGGGAGATTGGGGATGGCAAGTTACTTCTCCTCTGGTAGATGTTGTATATGAGGGGAGACCTCTATTCAAAAAAGATCTAATTGGATATGCCATAAAGCACAATCTCCCTTTAGACAAAACCAGAACTTGTATTGAAGGTGGTGAGAAACCAGATGGTACATGCCCTGAGTGCTTATGTAGACTTCGGGCTTTTGAGGCGGCAGGAGTTATTGATCCATTAGATTATCAAAATCAATAGACATGTTTATTAGAATTGGTGGAATTCCAGGAGTCGGAAAATCAACGGTTATAGATAAGTTATCGAAAGTTGGGAAAATGTATGGGTTGCCGATTGAAAAAGTCAAAGGTGGAGATGTTTTGCTAAAACTCGCTGGCGTTTCTACTTATGACGAGCTTAGGAAGCTTCCAGAAAGTTTTCGAGCCTCACTCCGCCCAGAAATGTTTCGCATTATGTATGAGGAAGATAGGCAGAACCCTCAAGTAATTCGACTTCGAGATGCTCATTTCAGCCTTATTGATCCAGAAACAGGTCAGATCGTTACATTCCCTCTTCAGCATGAAGATAGTGAGCAGATGTTGGCAATGATAGTTCTAACTGCCGATCCTGAAATCATTCTTACCAGAAGACTCGGGGACAAAAGTAGATCTGATCGATTTATGGACTTGGATGTTATCATTGAAGAACAAAGGATAGAGATCGAAACTGCAGAAGCCCAATCAAAACAGCTCGACAGAGAACTAGTTATTGTAGACAATTCTCCAGAGGGACTATCTGTATACAAAGAAATCATCAACAAGGCATTTCCTGAAGGTAATCTTTCCTCTACTTTGGAAGCTGCTATCTTTGGATCGGGTGGAAAATTAGAAACAAACAGATAAACATATGTCAATTCTTGCAGATAACCAAGTCAAAGAGATGATCTCAGCAAAAATGCTGAATATTGATCCATTTTTTTCAGATTTCTTAGGACCTAACCTCTATTATTGCCATTTGGGAAATAAGTTTCTTGTACCAAAGAATGAAGTCAGGACTTTTGACCCTCTAACTATGGAGTCCAAAGACATTTTCGAATCAGTTGAGACTAACCTGCCTATCACCATAAAAACCCAAGGCTTTCTACTAGCTGAAACATTTGAATATTTTGGCGTAGATGACAAGCATGTTGTAAAACTCATGAACTCAAGTTCTTTGGCTCGTTGCGGAATTTCCCATGCTGCCATAGGGATGATTAACGCTGGTTGTGGTATGGAGAAGCCCGTTAAGTTAACTCTTGAACTCGTTAATAACGCACCTTTTGATGTTATCCTTACACCCACCTCAATTGACGAAAATAAAAAAATTATCTGGGGAACTGAAGTCTTGAAAATTGCTGTTGAAACAATGAGTTTTAAACCTGATTCCTCTTATGATAAGTGGAGATTCGCTGCGTACAACAAAGACCAAAAACCCAGTGGTTCGAAAATGAAAAATCGCTTTGAATCGGGAAAGGAATTTATTGTTCCAACAAACTCCCTATACAACAAGTAAAGGCTAACTGTTTTTGAGATGATCGGCCAACTGAGAATATCTATCATTGCCCCAAAACTTTAATGATTCTTCGTGAGTCATCTCTGCCAAAGTTTTATCAAAACCCTCAGGCACAAACAAAGAATCAACCATATTTCCATTATCACCCCTCGGAGTGTCGAGTAGGGTTCCATATGAGTTTGTTACAAAGCAAACTGGTTCTTTCCCTGGCTCACAATACCCTAATGCATCAATAAAATACGCTCGCCTGTTTGGCTCTTCTTTATACAGTTTTATAAATTTATCGGTTGAGAACCACTTGTTGATGAACTTAACGAAAGGCCCGGGGAACCCATTCAAGGCTTCAATGTGCATACCAAAGTCACCTTTGATCACTGCTTTGTTGGCAGCTTCGGCGGCAAACTTTACCGAATATTTTGCAACTTCCTCGATACTTGCTGACTGTATTTCCGGAGTATCCATAGCCAACTGTTCCACGTCTAGACCATATTTATCCATGGCATACTTTGCCACTTGAACCTTTTTTGAGTTCCCTGTTACCAAAAAAACCGTTTTTTTCATACTGGTATTATACTTCAGATATAATCAAAGACATGAAGATATACTTTGCCTGTTCATCTGGGGAGATACGCGAACATTTGCAGGACTATAATTTGGTCAGAAATATTGTACTAAAGCAAGGACATGTTATTGTTGATGACTGGATTGAACGTGCTTTTAATCAGAAATCACAGACCAAAGCTCTCGAGACGGTAAAAAAGAGTATAAGAGAAGAGAGCATCGAGGCTATTGGTCGAAGTGATGTTGTTATAGCAGACGTATCTTTTTCAAGTGCCAGTGTTGGTTTTCAGGTTGGACTTGCCCTGTCAAAGAAGATTCCAGTTCTCTGTATCTACTCAGAGGAATTCGGTGAAAAAGCTGCTCCACAGGTAATTCAGGCCATAAAATCACCACTACTTTTGATAAAAAGTTACACCAATAAATCTCTCAAAAATGTAATTAAAGATTTTTTTGATGATCTTCCAGAAAACAAACTAATAAAGTTCAATTTTATTATTACTCCAAAAATATCAGAATATCTAAATTGGGGATCGGAAAAGAGTGATATTTCAAAATCCGATTTTTTAAGAGAAATAATTGAAAAAATAATTGATTCAGACCCTGAGTTTCACAAATAAATCAACAGATGAATGAAAAATTTGTAGGATCGGCAGCTAGCCTAGCACTGGCAACTAATAGGCTTGGAATCAATATTGGTATTATGTCAGTACTGTTGGCAACGTTTGAAAACCGGACTGATTAACGTTTCAAAAGTGGACTTTAGGAAACTGTAAACGTTGGTAGAGGTTCATGAAGACTAATTGTTCTCTCCACCAAATACGGACTTCAACTGTTTGTTGTTTTCGGTTAGGAACCAAGTGGATCTCCACTTCTTCATGAGG
>Ga0209212_1000142_pt1 | contig 143582 bp, 94 predicted proteins | sample RifGroC2_FD_183996 | JGI IMG/M metagenome (GOLD analysis project Ga0209212, IMG submission 183996) | Groundwater microbial communities from Rifle, Colorado, USA - Groundwater C2 (SPAdes) (version 2) | ecosystem: Environmental > Aquatic > Deep subsurface > Groundwater | place: Rifle, Colorado...
GCGCTTTCAGGGCTAAAAATGCCTCAATATATAGTGAAATTATGCTTCAATATCCGTGATATTGCGAACATATTTTCAATTGACAGAATAATTTACATTCCTCAAAAAAACCTGCGGTTTTCTGCAATTTAGAAAAACAGGGTTATCGGAGAGGACTCAACAAACAAACCGAAAGAAACAGGATGATGTTGTTACATTATTTTTAAGATTCTGTTTTTTCACGAAATTATTTGAGAGTCACAAGAATTCCTCCCTCAAGGACAAACGTACAATAAAAATCCCATGTAAAGCTTATTGGAAAAAACGAATGAACAGTACGAAAAATAATAGAAACGGGAGAAAATGAAGTTAAAGATAAAATGAATATATTTGCATATCAAAATCAGAATCAATCAAACACTGCAATAAAAAATCAACATTTTAATGAGCCACATGCATGAATAGTACTGCCAAATACAGGTTCACAATCATTGTTCCTGTGTATAACGAAGAAGAAAACATCTACACGTTGGAAGAAAAGTTGAAACAGTTTCTACCCCACGCCATTCTCTCTGCCTGTGTTTTGTTTGTCAACGACGGTTCAAAAGACGACAGCCTGCACAGAATAGAAGAAATATGTTCCCGAAATAGTCATTTCTTTTATCTCAGCCTCGACAGAAACGGGGGGCTGAGCGCAGCCCTGAAGGCCGGCATCGACTTCTGTTTTTCGGAGTATGTAGGATACATGGACGCCGATTTGCAAACGGATCCGGATGACTTCAATCTCTTGCTTCGGGATATCCGCGATTATGAAATGGTAACCGGTATAAGAGCAAACCGGAAAGATTCGTTTTTCAAAAATCTTCAATCGAAAATTGCCAACGGATATCGCCGGATGATGACAAATGACGGTGTTGCAGATACAGGTTGTCCTTTGAAAGTGATGCAGACCGATGTTGCCAAACGCATCCCTTTTTTCAATGGGATGCACCGTTTCTTGCCTGCATTGATTCTGCTCCAAAACGGGAAGGTGAAGCAGACACCCGTGCGTCACTATCCACGTGTGGCCGGCACATCGAAATATCATCTTTGGAACAGGCTTGCTGGACCGTTTATCGACTGTTTCGCTTACCGTTGGATGAAAAAAAGATACATCAACTATCATGTGAATGAACAAAACCTGGATTGAATATGCAGGGAGATAATGTTTGGATCTTTGCGCTCGGATTTCTGGCACAGCTTTTTTTCTCAGCCCGCATTCTGTATCAGTGGATCGCTTCCGAAAGAGCGGGAAAGGTACTCTCACCACCAGCTTTCTGGATTCTGAGTATCGCTGGCTCATATCTGCTGTTTATCTACGGAGTGCTGCGAAATGATTTTGCAATTATACTCGGCCAGTTTATCTCCTATTTTATCTATCTCTGGAATCTGAAGATGCAGGGTCAATGGAAGAATATTGCAGGCTTCATCAAAACAGTGCTGATCCTGACTCCCTTGGTGGCAGTTGGAATTATGCTTCGTGACACATCCGGCTTTACCGACACTTTTTTCAATAACAAAGATGTACCGTTATGGCTGTTGATTTTCGGATCTGCAGGACAAATCATATTCGCTTTGCGTTTCATTTATCAGTTCTTCTATTCGGCAGTCCGGCATGAATCAACACTTCCAGTCGGTTTTTGGATCATCAGCCTGGTCGGTTCTTCCATTATCATCGGCTACGCTCTTTTTCGGAAAGATCCGGTGTTGATTCTGGGACAATCATTTGGATTTGTGGCCTATATCAGAAATATAATGATTGCTTATAAAAGCAGAAAAATCACAGTCTATGAAGAGTAAGTATATTTATTTGATCTGGTTCGTTGCGCTGCTGCCGGCCATGATTTTGCGTGACTATACACCCAACAACGAGTTGCGTTACCTGAGTATTGTGGACGAGGCGTTGCAGCACGGGAGCATCTTCACATTTACCAATCAGGGTGAAATATATGCGGACAAGCCCCCACTCCACTTCTGGTTGATGATGGCTGGAAAACTTATCCTGGGAGAACATCGCATGTGGTATTATTCACTGTTGTCTTTTATTCCCGCGCTGATAATTCTGACAACCCTGTCGAAATGGATTCGCCGGGAGGAGGAGATGAACAAGGAAACCGAAAATGACGGAATAACGGGCAAGTGCAGCAGAAAGGGAACCACAGCTTCGCTGATGTTGATGACCAGCGGACTGTTTATCGGCGCCGCGTTAATAGTCCGTATGGATATGCTGATGAATATGTTTATTGTTTTGTCACTGTATTCTTTTTACCAGATGTACAAAGGAGAAAACACCAGGCAAAACAGCCTGCTTTTTCCTGTGTATGTTTTTCTGGCGCTTTTTTCAAAAGGGCCGTTGGGGCTTTTGATCCCTTTCGTCACCACCGTCACATTCTTGATTTACAAAAAGAAATTACCGGATTTTAAAAAATATTGGGGATGGAAGAGTTTCCTGATTATTCTGGCAGGCTCCGTGGTCTGGTTTGCCGGTGTATATATTGAAGGAGGCAACGATTACCTCAATAACTTACTGGTCCACCAGACTGTGGGACGCGGAATTGACTCATTTCACCACAAAGAACCTTTTTATTATTATCTGATCTCCATATGGTACACACTGGCTCCCTGGTCTCTTCTGGTGATCGTCCTCTTCATCGGGGCATTGATAAAAAAAAGAATAAACAGTACGCTGGAACAATTTTTTGCCGTCATGATCCTGTCAACCTTTGTTTTGCTTTCGGTCATCAGCTCTAAAATAGCCATCTATTCGCTGCCGGTCGTCCCCTTTTTCATTTTTCTCACGGTGTTGCTTTTCAACAAATTCGATATGCAAAACCGATGGATTAAACTGTTGGTGGCCATTCCGGCTGTTATATTTGTTCTTGCAATGCCGGGAATCATCTATTTGAGCAGTACAGCGGACATGCAATATCTGTCGAATCCATTCATTTATGCAGGAGCAGGGGTAATCACGCTCACCGGATTGTGCATTTTCTGGTTTCTTTATCGGGAAAGTGATACCTTCCGCGCAATACACACACTGTCGGTGGGCCTTTTATTGGCTGTTTTTATTGTCGGCTGGTCTTTGCCGCAGATAAACAACAGGCTTGGATGGGGCGAGCTGTGCGAAAAAGCAGTGGAACTGTCTGAAGCACACAATATTTCCAACTATTGGGTATATCACATAAAGCGTGCTGAAAATATGGATGTTTACCTTGGAAAAGATATCATCAAAGTAGAGAAAGAAGATATCCTGAATAAACCGTCCGACAACAAGATACTGATGTTGCGGGCCAAGGATATCAAAAACGATCCTGAAATAGGCGTTGCCGTGTCAAACAAGGAGCAATATCAGATAGGGGATCATACTGTGGTTGTTTTAAAGGGAGCATCATGAAAATATTGGTTACGGGATCAGCCGGATTTATCGGATATCATGTGGTACGGGAATTACTAAATCAGGGATATTCAGTCACGGGTATCGATAACATCAACGCGTATTATGATGTGCGACTGAAATATGCCCGACTGAAAGAGACAGGCATTGAAGAGCGCAACATAAAACCCGGTGAATGTGTGCAAAGTGCTATTTTTGATTCGTATCAGTTTGTAGAGATGGATTTGAACGACATGGAAGCCTTGAATGATCTTTTTGCAAAGGAACATTTTTCACATGTCGTTCATCTTGCAGCACAGGCCGGGGTGAGGTATTCACTGCAAAACCCGTTTGCCTATATTCACTCCAACATAACCGGATTCATGAACATCCTGGAAGCCTGTCGCCACAATCCGGTAAAACATCTTTTATATGCCAGCTCCAGCAGTGTGTACGGAGACAATACCGACACTCCATTCAGCGAGTCCGACAATACCGATCGCCCGGTAAGCCTCTATGCAGCCACAAAAAAAGCGAATGAATTGATGGCTTACTCCTATGCCAGGCTTTATCATATTCCGGCCACCGGTATACGTTTTTTTACGGTGTATGGACCCTGGGGACGCCCGGACATGGCTCCTTCCCTGTTCATGACGGCCATTCTGAAAGGAGAACCCATCCGCCTCTTCAATCATGGGAACATGGAGCGGGATTTCACTTTTGTGGATGACATCGTGACGGGAATCCTGAAAATTATTCCTTCACCCCCATCGATAGAGACGCCGCACGCAATTTACAATATGGGCTGCACTTCACCGGTTAAACTGACTGACTTCCTTGCTGAAATAGAAAAAGTAGCAGGCAAAAAAGCAATCGTAGAAATGACGGGAATGCAACCGGGAGATGTTGTCTCCACCTATGCCGATACAACGCGCCTGAAGAAAGATTTCAATTACCAACCCTCCACACCGTTAGAAACGGGAATTCAAAGATTCTATCAGTGGTTTAATGGATATTATTATGGAACTTGATAAATCTTTCTCTCGGCTTTGTCCCTCTGTCATCTTCTATTCTGACATGTTTTTTATGTATGGTAGACTCATTAAATTGTTAAATCCATAAAATGATTCGGCATTGCTGCTTAAAAACTTTGCTTTTTCTTCTTCAGACAGCTGATCAGATTTCAGCACAAAATCGTACGACATCCTGTAGGTGATCGCCGTGATGGTTCTCGGATAATCGGATCCCCACATCAGTTTTTCGATGCCGACCATGGAGGCGGCCTCTTTTATGGCTGTCACCGCACCTTTAAACGGATAAAACTCATCGTTAAACAACCAGGTGATACCCCCCGACTCTATCATTACATTGCTGTTCAGGGCAAGTTTTATCTGCTCTTCCCACCTGGGACGACTAACCATGCCGAAATGGCCAATGGCAATCTTTAAGGCGGGAAATTCCCTGATTATTTCTTTCATCTCGGCTACCTGTATGGCGCCATCGGCCAGGTCGATCGACAGAATGATCTGCTGTTCCTCCATCATTCCGAAGACTCGCATCAAATCATCTGTAGTCAGATACACCCTTCTATCGGGCAACAGAAATCGGTTTGCAGGCAGTTTGATCGCCTTGAAACCTTGTCCGATCAATCGTTCGGCATGTTGTAAATATCCTTCTTCACGAACATCAACCATACCACAACAGAGAAACCTGTCGGGATATTTCTGCTGTACCTCAAGCAGGTAATCGTTCTGTAGTCCGTCTATATACTCCTGGGTGATGACAGCTGCGGAAACCTGTGCGTAATCCATATTGGACAAGAAAACCTCAGCACTGTTTCTGCCATCAATCATGAAAGGTGGCAACATCTGACGGATCTCGCCCATGAACATGGATTTTCCGTTGTCGATGGTTCTTATTTCCTGCCCCTCCACCACAGTATCCTGCCTGAGCCACAAATGGGCGTGGGCGTCGATAATTTTCATTTCCATCATCTAAAATCCGGATTATTTAAAACGCAATAAATATTCTGAACACTTTTCCCGGGTTATCCGACCAGGTGGTCATCGCCTCTTCTGCTTTTTCGGGTGGATAAATGCCGCTGATCAAGATATCAGGTATCTCGTTCCGTTTCACATACTCCATCACCGCACGGAAATCCTCCGGCAGCGCGTTGCGTGAACCTCTTATGTCCAGCTCCTTGGAGACAAAATATTTTGTTTCGAAAGCCACTTCTGATTTGGCATAACCGATACATACCACCCTGCCGGTAAAGGCCACTTCGTCTACAGCCATACGGTATGTCGCAGGAGCGCCCACGGCCTCTATCACGACGTCGGGCCCCATGTCACCGGTGATCTCCGAAAGGCGTGCGTGTACATCCTCCGTGGCGGAGTTGATCGTGTAGACGGCTCCCATCCTTTTTGCAAGCTGCAGCTTCTCATCATCCACATCCACGGCAATAACCCGTGCACCGCGCAGTGCGGCACGTACCAGTGCTCCGATGCCTATCATGCCGCAACCTATCACCATCACGACATCCAGATCGGTCACTGCAGCCCTCGATACAGCATGAAAGCCTACGCTCATGGGTTCAACCAGGGTGAAATTTCTTTCTGAAATCGCATCGTCTGCAATCACCTTTTGCCAGGGAACAACGATGTATTCGGACATCGCTCCGTCGCGCTGAACACCCAATGTCTGATTGTACCGGCAAGCATTGGGCCTACCGTTTCTGCAGGAGGAACAATGTTCGCAGTTGGTATAGGGATTTACCGTACAGCGCATACCCTTCCTGAGGGTTTCTGGAACGCCTTCCGTGACCGCTTCTACCGTTGCACTGATCTCATGACCGGGTACAACGGGAAGCTTTACCATCGGATTTTTACCCAGGAAGGTGTTCAGGTCTGATCCGCAAAAACCCACATACTTAATCTTCAGTAAAACTTCTCCCTTTGTTGGCTCCGGTTTTGCTTTTTCAACGACTCCTATTTTTTTGATATCTGATATATTGATTGCCTTCATCATGTTTTGTATTAACTGTTTAACCATGTATCCCTGAAGCGGGGCTCTAAGATCTCTTTTACCTCATTAAGCAACTCCTCATCCATGGGTTCGGATGCCCATGCTATATTTTGAAGTACCGATGAGGAACGTGTGGTACTGAATAGGGTTGTCGCAATACGTGGGTTTGATATGGAATACTGTACAGCCAGTTTTTCGATGCTTTCTCCCCTGCTTTTGCAATGCTGAGCCGTTTTTTTACATACGATCTTTAACTGCGCCGGTGCCGGATGCCAGTCGGGTGCACCTCTATCCGTCAGCAATCCCATAGAAAAAGGGGATGCATTGATCACACCCACCTCATGTTGCTCAAAGAAATCAAGATAGTCTGTCAGCGCATCGTCGTTCAGCGTATAGTGACAGAACGATAAGATGCTTTCCACAGTACCGGGAGGAACATGCTCAATCACGTACACAAAATGGCGCAAGGTCAGGTTGGTGATCCCCACATGTTTCACCACTCCCTTTTCTTTCAGATCTACCAATGCGGGTAATGTCTCACGACAGACAAGATCCAGATCGGCAAACTCAATATCATGCACGTTGATCAGATCAATATAATCCACATGCAACCTTTCCATGCTTTCATAAACGCTCCGCGTGGCTCTGCCGGCTGAGTAATCCCACCTGTTTTGGCCATCTTCTCCATAGCGCCCCACTTTGGTGGAGAGGTAGTACCGGTTCCTGTCGATCTCCTTTAACGCCTTTCCCAAAACATTCTCCGCTTTAAGATGGCCGTAATAGGGCGAAACATCGATAAAGTTGATGCCATGATCTACAGCGGTGTGCACAGCCTGAATCCCTTCTTCCTCTCTCAGGGAGTGAAATACGCCACCCAGTGACGAGGCTCCGAAACTTAATGGTGAGACCTTCATGCCCGTCTTTCCTATCTCTCTCAATTCCATATATCAGTAAATTATTTATGCTGATGTTTCACGCCAAAATCGGTCTGCTGACGTTCAACCTCATCCAGTGCTTTTTTTATCTCCTCCTCGCTCATCTGATGTGCTGCACTACCGTCAACACGACGAGTCGTGCTACCGGAACGCTCCCCCTCTTCCAGATAGCTTAACGCAAAAGAGGAAGGAATGCTCTCCAATTCTATTTCAGCAGGCGACGGGGCATGTGTTCCTTCGAACACTGTCCGTGCTGTTACCTTTATCTTACCAGGGGTCTTCGTGGACCGTATTAACAGGGGTGCAGATCCAAACTCAACGACCCGGGGGTTCGCTCCTATATGAGCATCGCCTATAATCACACCCTCGCCTTCCACTGAAAACAGGATATTCTCTTTTGCCAGACGTCTTACGTTGCCGTTATCGTCGGTCACCTCAGCCACCACAGTGACAAAGTCCGCTCCGTCGGCTACCAGCGATGTCCCTTCATTGTCGACATACAGCCTGAGCCTGGTAGATCTTCTGGAAGGCATTTTCCTGGTACGCACTACGACCTCCCCGTTTATCATGCCTTCGGCTACAAAGTTAACAATTTCCCAGTTTTTTTGTACATAGGTATAATTACGCATCTCCCAAAAATCGAAGACATCTTTAAACACGACCGGTGCATAGGGAATCCCTTTTTCAATATTTTCCACCTTTTGAACCAGCGTATCAGTTTCATAGGCAATAAGACGAACGGAATCGCAATTGCTGAAAACCACGACATCTTTTCCCGAGAAAGGGGTTATTTCATGCGCGATAAACACCATGGGCCCTGTTTCTGACAGGGGATGTGATCTGTTCGGATTCACCTGGCTTTTAAACATCTGAAAGGCGTACTTGGGTTGACGAAATGCATCAAACATGCCTCCCCAGTAGGGATCAGGGTGATAGCCCCGCTGATGGTCGAAAGGATGCCAGTGTGCACCGCCAATGAACTGCCCTGAACTGTTAAACATTTCACCATAAGATTGGGCAAGCGAGAGAGCCTGCACCAACTGCGGCTGCTCACCCCAGCTTCGGGAAGCTCTATTGTTGTTGTTGTGTGCATACCAGTCGTCCACATTCTCACCGAACTCACGGGTAAAGATACTCTGTTCAGCCTTTTCCTCATCGGTAGGCCAGCCGTATACCAACCCATAATGATCTGCTATCCCCTCCGAATGCAGATCTCCTGCCGCAACAGGTGCATCCGGATAGGGAAACTCCTCTTTTGTAATTCTTAAAGCTTCAAGTGAAAAGTCCAGCGGAAAACGGGTCTCATTAAGAATGGGTTCCCATGCTATTACTGACGGGTGATTCCTGTCACGACGAATCATTTGCCTGTTATTCTCCTGTACCAGACGGCCGAATTCCGGATCTTTATTCCAGTACTGCCAGCCGGGTGTAGCCACAATCACGAACATGCCCAGCTCATCACACGCATCCATGAATGCGGGATCCTGCGGATAGTGCGCGGCACGAATGATTTCACACCCTGCATCACGCAGCTTTTTGGCATCACGCCACTGTTGTGTGTTGGGCACAGCATTGCCGACATAGGCGAAATCCTGATGTCTGTTGGCGCCAACAAGCTGTCCGTAGGGTTTGCCGTTCAGATAAAAACCCTCTTTTCCCCTGAATTCAGCTTTCCGTATCCCGATACGGGTAGTTCCGCCGTCCAGGGGCTTGCTGCCATCCATCACCCTTGCGTTGATCCGGTAAAGATAGGGGTTGCGGGGCGACCATAGATTGGGATCGCTCAGACTGATTTTTTGTTTCACAGCCTTGCTCTCTCCCGCCGCAAGCCGGATATCACTTTTCACCCTCTTCAGTACTTTGCCGGATGCATCGCAAAGTTCGGTAAGCAGCGTTACGCTCTTAACTCGACTGTCTGAATTTTTGATATCAGTATCGATAAAAATATCGGCACGGGCTTCACTGATATTGTCGAAATGTACAAACAGACCGCCCCCTGCGGGTTTATTGGCCTCAACAGGATCTGTGATAGCGACTTTGGATTTGGCGATCATCCAGACATCCCTGTATATCCCTCCATGATAAGCGAAATCAAGCGTATACTGCGGTTTCCCGGGAGGGTAACTCTTATCATCGCTATTATCTGCGAAAACAGCTACAAGGCAGCTGTCTCCGGCCTGAACACCTTCGTCGGTAAGCGACAAGCTAAAAGGGAGGTATCCACCCAAATGTTCTTTTACCTTTTTGCCGTTCACATAGACAACCGACCTACCCATCACCGCTTCAAAATAGAGCGAGATGTCTCTCTCAGTGAGTGAACCATCTATTACAAAGTGTTTGCGATACCAAACCGGTCCTTGATAATTACGTCCGCCGCTCGCCTCGGCAGGAACCAGCTCAACCGTATGGGGGACAGAAACGATCTCCCAATCAGCATCATCCAAATTCACGGATTCGCCGTTTTCCACATCTCCTTTAAAAAAACGCCATCCCGGATTAAAGTTGTACTGAACCCTTCCGCTTTCATCAAGTGCAAAAAAACCGGCGACTGATACCTCCGGATTGTCTGCCTGAACATCAGTCAGTGATGCGATAAAAAACGCTATGATATAAAATATCGTGAATCCTCTTCTCATCATTCTTTATTAATCATGTTTACAATATCTTTTTCTCTGTGGGACGGAGACACTTCCAGCCTCTCCAGCCTGCCGTTCACCAGTTCGGCTTCCACGGTTCTGTTTCCGGAGAGATGTAATTTGAAACGTACATCCCATTCGGGTGGCCATGCCGGGAACAGGTATATTTTATCATCAGTCTCCTGCAAAAGCATTTCCTGAAGTCCGATCATGCCACTCCCACCCCAGTTATGATCCGGTGTCCAGTCGAACCCCGGTCCCCAGAACGCCGGAAAACGATGTGGACCGTCGCCCATCTTCAACAATGTCAGACGTTTGGCTTCCTCTGTCAATCCAAGGCATGCAGCGAAAATATTATCCTGCTTCCATCCAATGTGGCTTCTGAACTTCAGCATATCCGGATCATATTTGTATGTATTGATCGCCAGATCAATATTCTCTTTTCCTACGCCATACAATCGCCATGGAAAAACAGGATAGAGCTGCGGTGCCTCCACGTTGTTCACCCTCTCCCACAGCTTCGCCGGTGCAATCATCTCCTTCCCCTCAATTTCTCTGGTTGAAATCGGCGGAATACGGGACAACATTTCTTTCCATTTCTGTTGATCTACATGGTGATTGTGATAATCAATCAGTTTCTCCAATACAACCCGTAATGCCGAGACGGTGGAGGTGGCATTATAGGCCATTTTATAGGTTTCACAGGCTGTCCCCGGATAAAGCACCAGGTGGCCATTTTCATCCAGCGACTTAGCTCCTCTTCTCTTTGCAAGATAACTGTAATGTTCATCGAAGAAGGTAAGGCAGCTTTCGATAAGGGGTATATATCTTTCTATATCCTCATCGTTGTATGTGTGAGCATCCAGTATCATCAGACAAAATTCCAGCACCGTATCCCACTGATACTCCAGCCAGGCGTTATACTCTATTCCCTCATCAAAATAGTCGGGACGCTTCCATCCATATTCACTCGGGTTGGGCAGTCCGAATAGCTCCATTTGCTCCGTAAAACATGCCCCTTCGTGACCCCAGTAGACCCGGGACCTGAGTTCAGCATTCTTCAAAAGCAGAAGATAGAAATCGAATTGCACATGCATCATATCAAAGTCGCCGCCCTTGAGCATGGGGAAATAGACCAGTCGCTGATTCTGTGCAGTAAACGTTCCCCCGCCCCATTTTCTGTAGTCGGGTGTAAAAGCCTGCGCTGCATCTACACCCGACGGATCGAATGTAAACAGTCCCCCGTTAAATTTTGTAGGATAACTCCCATAGGCATTGCATCCCAGCATATAGCGGAAGAGCTGATAGTTTCTTCCGATCTTCCAGGATTCCAATCCCTCTTGATCTGTGTCGATAAAGATATAACTTCTTTCCCAGAAACTTTTCCACCAATTCTGTGTCTCAAGCTTTGCAGAAGAACGGTAAGCTTTTCTTGACAATTTCTTTAAATTTTCCTCCCACTGTGCGACCTTCTCTGACTGTTCGGTGTGCAGGGCGACGTAGATATGATGTTTTGAAGTAGGTTTTTTGCTTTTTAACGACCAGAACTGGTAGTCTGTATCGGCATAAATACCGATGCCCGTATGGCTGTAACGAAGATTATCTCCGTATACCATCCCGCCGGAAATAAGATTCTTTAGCGGGTTATAAAGCTGATCCTTCACTTTCTCCATTCCCTGTTGTTCTACCGTCACATCAAAAACGGTGCGGGGATCGTTTTTATGGTAGAAGCTGACCGTTTCCTGATCGACCTTCATGATATCCTTATGCGTGTATAAGCCATCGGGCAAAGCCCATTTATAGGAGTTCTGATTACCTTCTCCCTTCCTTACCGGCCTATCCTTATACCGCCAGTTTTCATAAAAGACTTCCGTTTCAATCTTCCTGGGACTCGCTATCTCCAGATGGATGATCGGATTGAAGACATTCACCCAAATCCGGATTTTGGTATCTCCGCCCGAAATCTCGATATTTCCCTCTTTCAGCTTCAGCTCCTGACTGAAATTATGTTCAGTAAAAGGATTTGGTGTCAGTCTCAACCTCATGCGTCCCGATTTAAGCAGCGTATTATGCTCATCGAACGATCCGCTGCGGGAGATATAAAACAGGATGTCATCATTCTCGGTCCACACGTTCAACCCGATATCGCCACCACCGCAGGGCATCGACTCGTCGGATCCGGTGCTTTGGGTACGCCAGACGGGATTATACATTGCGATATCGGTATTACCCTGCCGGTACTGTTTAACGGTTTCAGTCTGAGCAGACATATCTGTCGCACAACCTTTTACTATGGAAGAAGAGAAGCAGTAAAAGGGTAAAAAAATAATAAACACAACAAATAAGAAAATTCTACTCATTTTCATAATTCATTCATCATTCACTACTCATCAGGCACCATTCATCATTCATTATGATCAGCTCCCTGTTACACGCGACAACACACTTTTCTTTATTTTCACTATTCAAGTATAACAGCAATATTCTTACCAATCATCCGTTCTGAACGAAGAGACAGGAAGACCCTCGGTACCATACAAATCCCCCTCTATATAGTTCTCAAACGCATAACGCACAGCGACCGGATGCTTCACAGCCTCAGACTTCACATACACTTTGCTTCTGCTGATCCAGGCTTCGGCAGGATAAAACAGCTTGTCCTCACCAGCGACTGTGAAATTGTTCAGTTCTCCCTCTCGTGCGGTGAGCCACATTTCGGCTCTATCGAAGCTTAACACACAGGTATCACCCTGGACCGACATCTCCTTATAAACCGGAGAATCGGCAGTAATTCCTTCCATATGATACGTCTTGGCCAGCGCGTGCAATGCAAGCCGTTCTCCCGCGACTCTTTTTTTCGCCGGATGAATACCTTTCTCCATTCCCGCATCCAGCAACACGACCATCCCTGAATTTTCAATCTCTTTTTCCGCCTTCAGTTGTGCTTCCCGCAAATAGGCCGAGTTGATGGGCTTCTCTCCTTCGGGAGTGATCAGTCCATATTCATAGGGAGCTATCTGACAATAATAAAATGGGAATACACCCTGGCCCCATGCCGACCGCCAACCCGCCACCATCATTTTAAACAGGTTTGTATAAGTTTCGTGACGATCATAATTGGATTCTCCCTGATACCAGATCACGCCGCTTATGGTATACCCTGCCAGTGGCGCAATCATCGCATTGTAGAGCGTGGTGGGCGTTCTGTTTTTTTCGCGAATATCACTTTCATTTTCAGGTATCTCAACCGCTGGAAAAGCTGCCAGCATCTCACTATCCATCCAGGACTCAACCCTGGAGCCGCCCCAGCTTGAATTGATAAGCCCCACAGGAACGTTCAGCATCTCCTGCAGCAGTTTCCCAAAATAGTAGCCGGTAGCACTGAACTCCCTGACTACAGCTGGTTCTGCTGCCGACCATTCGCCATTCACATCCTCCTGCCGTTCGATGGTGGAATTCCTTTTCACGGTAAACAACCTCAGGCTGGGATTGGTTGATCGCAAAATATCCATGTTTGAATTCTCGACCGGCTGATTTTTAAATCCTTTCATCGGCATCTCCATGTTCGACTGGCCTGAACAGAGCCACACCTCCCCGATTAAAATATCGTGGAGTGTAACCCTGCTACCAGGGTTAGTGCTATTACCTGCGGTAGTCACACTGCCGAAGGTTTTTGTACTGCCCGAAGTAGTCACACTGCCGCCGGAGGATATCCTGTTGTCCGCTTCCTCAAAGGTGATGGAATAGGGTCCACCGGCAGCCGGAGTTACCACCTGTAACTTCCAGTTGCCTCTTTTGTCCGACCGGGTAGTATACTTTTTGTTGTCCCATGAGGTGACTACAGTTATTGCACTGTTTTCTGCTGATTTCCCCCATAAGGAAGCTTTGGAGCGCTGTTGCAGCACCATGCCATCCGAGATAAAAGCGGGGAAGCTGATTCCTGCAGCGAGCACCGCTTGTGCCGACAAGAGAAAGCAAAACAGTAAAGGACAGAGAATTCTTTTCATCTTATAATTTTATTGAACAAAGTTTGCCACAGAGTACAAAATATTGTCAGTCTATTATTTAGCTTTTTATGAAACATGCTAAACATGCATTATTTATCTGATACAGTAAGGGTTAAAGGCCCGAGCAATCCGGATGGTTGTAACGGCTGATCCGCTATCCAATAGGTAGCATTGGTCCATATATTTTCGTCTTTAATCTCACCATCATGAACACCTTTTATCCTATTTGCCCATCCATTAACTACTCTTATATTCAATCTATTGGATCCAGTTTGTAAAGCCTTGGTTATTTCCACCCTGTCGGGATATGTCCATGCTGTACCACAATGAATATCATTTACATATACATCCGCCAAATCGGGCAGGTTACCCAGATCCAGGTAAATCTTTTTATTTTCCGGTTTCATGTCGAACTGAAAAATTGTACTGTATAGGGCAGTTCCCGAATAGTAACGTATTCTTTTATCCTTTTCACTGCTCCAGTCGAATAATTCATTCCTGGTAATCTGAAACGCATCATCCCGCTCAAAGCGGATGCTCCACTCCCCTGTTATTAAGTCAGTTTGTTCTCTGAGGACATTGCTATTTGAAAACTTACAATCAGCAAGATTATCGGAGGTCTTTTTACCTGAAGCAGAATCATCTGAAGAAGCTTGGCCAAAAACGGAACTGACTGAAACAGTTTTATTGGGATCAGGATTATCAGTATTGGCAGAAGCAGTTTTACCGGAAACGGATTTTGCTTCGACTGAACTTTTGGAAAGAGGATCTTTGAACACGATGAATAGCGATTGATAGGGAGCGAGATCAAGCGTGATCTGTGTCCGTTTATCTTTGGCAATCCACCTTTCCACCATCTCCATTTCTCCCGTCACCGGATTCCATATCTCAGGCTGCTTGCCTGCGGATCTGAAGGAGATATCCAGATTGCGATACTCCTCTTTCTGATTGGAGATAAAATAGATATCCACACCATCTCCGGCACGGTGAGTCCAAGCGATATCCTCCTCACCATTCAGGTCGATATCCTTTTCCAAACCGAACCGACTGAAATCCGAGTCGTTGTAGGGCAACAGATATTCATCAGAAACCGACCAGATACGATCCATGAGTTCCTTGAGTCGGCTCTCGCTTTTACGTATCACTGATTTATCCTCATTGTTACCGTCGTAACCGGGTACCTTGTTGGGTCTATCCCCCAACAACACCGTGACACCCTTTTCCTGAATCTCTTTTATTTTTTCTGCTACCTCGATGCTCATATACTCACCGTGGGGTGATAATGGATAAGGCTTTGGTAAAATCAGTACAGCATATTCCATACCCCCTGATGTAACGAGTTTTCCGTTCTTTACATGTGATTCGTTTAGCAACACATCCTTGTTAAATGAATCATACTTGTATCCTTTCAGTGCATCTATCCACGCTCCGGCATCGGTTACCCCGGCCGAGTGAGTGACCCCTACCGGTTTAACTCTCAGCGGTTGTCCCTCATTAGCGAGACGCTCTTTCTCCGAGCTGACTTTCTCCTCACCGTAGATACCAGGTAGAGAATTTATAAGCCTTTCCGGAAGGACAGCCCTACGGGGGGTTTCTTCGCCGGTAAATACTGCGATATCCACTACCGGTTTCCCATGTTGAAGCATTGTCTGGCTTCGTTTGATATAATCAATCCAGGCCTTGCTCTGATCCCACCATGTCTGATCCCGCTGAAAATAGAGGCCGATACCATCGAGTGTAACACCGGGATATTTGTCGATATAGGGATTATGCACATAGACGTGATGGAATATCTTATTCAATCCCAATGCATAATTCCTGTCCAGCAAAGGTTTAATTATTCTCGGATTTTCGTTCCACATGGTACGGAGTTGCGTGAACCCTTCACCCTGGATAATATTTTTTCCATAGATATGTGCACCGGAGATGGCATCCAGCATGTCGTTAAATTTGTCGTGTGTGGGACTGTTCAGCCAGAACTCACCCATGGGCCTGTCTACCTCCCTATAGTGCATCATGCCATCGCTTACCATGGTGGGCGATACGCATTCGGCGGACAGTTCACAATCATAATCACGCGCAAATTCTGAAACTGTCGCATAAAACACATCAACCACCAGTTCGGCGATCGTCTGCCGTATATCATGCAGGACTGCCTCTGTCGTTTCTGCGCTCCCCACCGGCATACCGGTATAAACCAGCAGGTAAGGTGAAAGATCGTAACCCCTGCGCTTTTGAAATTCGGCCAGGAAATTATCCGACCAGTTCTGGCTGCCACATTCCCAGCTATCGACGTGCATATACTTTAACACCCTCCTTGCCAGTACAGGATCGGTTTTCTCAAAAGCAGCACCAAACCAGTTATCAAGCTGGATCTTTACCGCTTCGGGACTGAACTTGTCACACTCCAGACCCTTACCACCACCGGCAGTCGCATTCATGTGGCCCGTAGCGGTATGCCCCATCCTTACAATCTTCCATCGACCTTCCGGCAACTTGATGTTCAGCAAATGATTGCTCAACGCTGAGGAGGGTATCGATATGATATCCTCTTCAGCAATACAAAGCTCATCAGGCAGCTCATCGCCGGAGGTTCTTCTGCTTACCCGCCAGACAGAGCCGTTCTTCCCTTCAAACTGATTGATTCTGGGTTCACTGGAAAGGAAAATATGATCCACCTTCAGGTTAGGCCTCCATTTGGCTGCATCCAGATCTTCTGCACCCGGTTCGGTTCCCGCAGGATCCCAGTAAAACCTGAAATAACGAGCTTCGGTTGCGGGGATGGAATAGGTAAAATTCTCATCACCGTTCTGCCATCCCTGACGCGGAGGGACAAGTTCTTTTATCTGACGAAAATTTATCCCATCATCGCTTGCATGGATCGACATCCGCTGCGCCTGAAAATTATTCCCTCCCGGTACGATATGAATTGATCTGCTCAGGAAAGGCTCTTCAAACGCATACTGGATCCAGCACGGCTCTGAGCTTCTGAAAGTTTCAGATCCCATTCTATCAGACAGATAGCCGGGGGTCTTATCTTCCGTATTGGAAGTAACCACCGGCCGCAGGTCATCTGTAGTGAGAAAACCCTTAAAAGGCACTGCAAATAGTGCGATATCCTGATAAAAACCCTCGTAACTTTCCGGTTGAGACAACTGGAGGTTGTTTAATTCTCCCCCATCAACTATCGTGTCACTCCATACCACTTTCTGCATCGAGGTTTCGGGGGTGATCCAGGGGCCTCCCGCCAGTGCAAATCCGTCACAGATATGCATCCCCATTTTCAGTCCCAACCTGTCGGCCTCCTCCATGGAAAAGCGAACCAGTTCCCACCATTCGGGGGTAAGCTGATCGTAAGCCGGAGCATATTCAAATGTTTTATTTTCTGCGTTGCTTCTGATTGGCATCAGGTAAGCTCCGCCAAGGCCGATATCATGCATGGCCTCCAGGTCGGCGGTAATCCCCTCTTTCGACACGGCACCATACATCCAGTACCAGAATGTCCATGGATCTGTCTCACCCGGCCGGGGGTTACTGAACTGCTCCTCCAGCGAAACCTTCTGAGTTACGCTGCCACATCCCCCCGGTATCAGTAGGAGAAGCAACAGTGCGATGATATTTATTTTTTTAAATTTAACATCCATATTCCAAACAGGTTAAACAACCCGACTTTATTTAAACCTTAAAACTATGCTACCCTCTCTCTCTCCGGCGGCCCATGCTGGCTGGGATGAGGGACCGATCAGGTCTGTCGTGTTCACCTTGTTGCGTACGGGAGGTATAACATCAAGTATTGTTAAACCGCTCTCCGGAAATGTATAAAGCAGCTTATCCCTGCCGTCACGCGGCTGATATACACCGATAAAGGCATCAGGGTTCCTGTTGTCAATAGAGATTATCCCCTCATCGGTCTCGATATTCATCCATTCCGTATTCGAAAAGTATCCCTTAAACTCAGGATAGGTAAACGATTCCCCGGGAATGGGATCGTTGTACTCATTTTCCCATAGACCATAAACCGCTCCATGCAGTCTGTTCTGCCAGACACGGTAGGGTCCGTTGCCAAGCCACCTTTTTCCTTTGACCCTGTTTTCGGGGTAATCAAATTGAATACCCATCATATCCACCACACCGTTAAAATAATAACTGTAATTCAGCCAAAGCGCTCCGTCGGGCATCACGCTCCACTCCGCTTTTTGCATATTCCCCAGCTTGTAGTGAACATGAAGAACCATGCTGTTTCCATTCTCTTCTACATACATTGTGTCCAGACGTCCCGCATCCTTAAATTCAATGTAGGTTCTCTCCTTGCTTCTGGCATCCGGATCATCGTGATTGTAAAACTGGTCGAAAGACCTGTCGCCCCTCCTTACACCGTAAAACCTGGGGCCGTTTCCAAATGATATTTTCCGGCCGTTCACACTTACCTCCTTCAACAATCCATCCTCCTTGCTAAATGAATAGGATCTGCCTGAAGCGGATAAAGCAATCATTTCTCCCCCGTTGCTGACGGTAGGCTTATTCCCTTCTTTACTTCCAGAGTTGGTGGTTTCCTTATCTGCTTTAATTTTCCAGCTCCAGCGCCATAACTCCTTACCAAACTTATCTACTACCGTTATAAATAGCCCGTTTACTTCGTTGCTGAAAGGTGGCATATCTATTGACATGGTACCGTTTGAATGAGGTACAATGTAGCTGCCTTTCTGCTCACCACTTCTGATGATTTTAAGATCATCATCTGAATTTTCCAAAGATGGAAAAGCAATCTGCTCCCATTTAAAGGTGCACTCGTTCATATTGGTAAAATCGTACCTGTTTTCAATCGTCATTATACCATCAAAGTCACGATCCATCTCTTTGTTCATGATCTGTATGGGAGACCATATCTCCTTCACCGTGTAAAAGCTGCCCTCTTTTTCGTGATGCGGGCCCACGATTCCGTCGGCACCCCAGTTACCCTGATTATCGATAAGTCCACCTTTGTCGACCCTCTTCACACCCTCATCGGCAAAAACCCATAAGAATGCACCTGCAAAACGGGAGTGGTGGCGCATCAGTTCCCAGTAGTCGAACAACCCCGCACCATGGCCCCCATCGTACAACCCATGCAAAATCTCGGTCGGCATAAATATTTCAGGCAGGCGCATATACTCCTGTGTCTCGCCATAGGAGCGGTAATGCATGGTTTCAAAACCACCGAAATTTCCCTGCGGGTGCAGCACCGGCCGTTTCTGTGGATCCCACAGATGAAACTCACTGTCCAGTTCCGTGTTCCAACCTTTCTCATTGCCATTGCTCCACCATATCACAGAAGGGTGGTTCGCATCACGTGTCACAAGCGATTTTATCAGTTTCTTTCCGGTGGGTGTATCGTACTTTCCGTGCCATCCCGTAAGCTCATCCATCACATACAATCCCAGCTCATCACAAGCCTCCAGAAACTCCGGATCGGGAGGATAATGTGAAAGGCGCACGGCATTCATATTCATCTCTTTGATCAGACGTACATCCTCATAATTTTTCTCCCGGTCGAGCGTCCTCCCTGTCTCGGGACGGAAGCTGTGACGGTTAACTCCTTTGATGATTACCCTGGTTCCATTGATATACAGTCCGTCGCTCTCCCGTACTTCGATGGTTCTAAAGCCAAATTTCTCACGAGTCTGGTGCAATTCATTGTTGTTCTTATCCAGCAGGGTAAATTGTGCGGTATAAAGATTGGGTGTTTCGGCTGTCCACAATAGCGGTGAGGGCAGATTCAGAGTGAGAGATATCCGGTCGCTTCCGTTTCGCAGCGGAGAGCTTGTTTCGGCGACCTTCTTGCCGTCGGCTGTAAAGATTTCTGTTCTGATGCTTAAATTTTGCGACGTTGCTTTTCCAAGATAACATTCCGCCATAAATAAACCGTCTGCCTCTGCATTGATGGCTGTTCTTTTTAAATGGATGGCCGGTTTAATTTCTAAAAATACAGGACGAATGATACCACCAAAATTCCAGTAGTCGGCCCTCCGTTCTGCTAAATTCACCGAAGCATTCTCCGACTCCTTTTTTACCGACACCTCCAGTAGATTTTTCTCGCCATACTTCAGCTTATCTGTTATATCATATGAAAACCGGTAGAATCCTCCCTGATGCTTCGGACCTGCTTTTAAACCGTTTATCTTAACCTCGGTATCGGTCATGGAAGCTTCAAAAAATAGTCGTATATGTTTATCTCCCCACTCCGATGGTGCATCAAATTCATATCTGTACAACCCCTCCTCCTTGGCAACCCCTTCGGGAAACGCTTTGCCATAGAAGGACATTCCATACTGAAACTGACCGAATCCCTGGGTCTCCCAGCAGGAGGGTACCTTTATTCTGGACCACTCTCCGGCGTTCATTCCTTCAGAGACATAGAAATCCCATTCCACCGCATCGGAGGCGCCCTTTCCCGACAGATACCTGATAACTGTCTGTGGTGTGTTATTTTGCTGTGCGTAGAGTGCAAAAAAGTGAGTACAAAACAATAAAATTATAATATGAAAAAAGTGTTTGATTCGCATACGAATAAGCCTGAAATTATATCCTGTTTTTGAAAAGACGCAGATTATCTGTTTTTGTACCCGGAAATTCTGAATCGCAGCCTGTGTTCTGTCTGCTCCACAGCGTATTTGGTAAGTACTCCCGGACCACAGCTGCTGTTACCCAGTCCCATTTGACTGGCGTCGATAGACAGGATGGTTTCTGCCCTGGGTTTAAGTTTATGGCTGTGTCTTGCACCGGCCAGGTCTGTCGCCAGGTAATGCAGCGCTGAAGCTGAAAATGGATTGTCAATAGCCGTTATGCGTACCCCGCTATCGTTGTCGTCTGTGAGTATTAGCTGTTGTATTTCCTCTCTGTTTCCATTCTCCTGCGGAAAGGGATAGTTTATAAATTGATCAGAAACGTTTGATTTCCATAACCCCATTGAAGCCGATGATTTTCTGTCCCTGTAGTTTTCGTGCGGCCCGAGTCCATACCAGGTATATTTTTCAAGTATACCACTCAACGACAGCACAATGCCGAGACGGGGCAGCTCAGGTAGTTCTCCTTCAGGAATAAATCTGAACACTGCATCGATGGAACCGTCACCCGAAATGGTGTAGACAGCGTGTGTCAGAATAGATCCGTTTACGTAACTGTTTCGTTTTGTGGTGGTGACTTCGATTCCGTCATCCTGTACCTTTCTCCACCCTGTTTCCTCTGTGGAAATAACAGGAGCATCCATGCCGTTTTTCTCCCAGTCGGCTGCCAGCCAGTTTCCAAAACCGCGGTCGTTATCCACCGGTGCTCGATAAGCCTGCGTGCTGAATTGTCCCGACTGATCAGAACTGGAAGCAAGCAGCTCCCTGTCAGCATATTTCAGGGACAACAGCGTCCCCACTTTCATATTCCACTTCATGCTGAAATTATCATTACCAATCAGCAACATATCCCCTTCAACCGACGTGACTATTTTTTCATTTCGCTGAGTATTCCCGTTGTTCCTCAGATCTGCAAGTCCGTTTCTCAGTGTGAACTGTTCCCACGCTACCTCAAAGCCTTTCTCTGCCCAGGAGGTTTTTTCCTTCAGCAGAAAGCGTACCATCAGTTGAATATCTCCCTCCGAGGAAATCGATTTGTCAGGCTGAAAATTGAGAATAAACGATTCTCCCGGTAATACCGATACAGGTTCCATTGTATGCACCTCTCTTTTTTCACCATTTACCGAAATACTCCATTCGATCGTGTATCCGCTCAGACCGGTATGATGGCTGCGGTTTGTCACTCTAATTCGAAGAGGTTTCTGCTCTACTAATTCAATCAGCACCGGCTGATAAACCTTTTTCACTTCCCAATATTTGGGAGTCACCGTGCGATCGGAAAAGACAACTCCATCCAGACAGAAATTATTGAGGTTGGGCCTGTCTCCGAAATCACCGCCGTAATTTACGATACGTTTTCCATCCTTGGTAGTGGTAAAGATCCCATGATCGGCCCACTCCCAGATAAACCCGCCCAGCATGCGCGGGTTGCTGTATATCTCATCCCAGTACTCCTTAAAGTTACCCATCGCGTTGCCCATGGCGTGGGCATATTCACTGGTAAGCACCGGCCGGACGTCATTTGTACGTTCAGCGATGCCCAGCAATCTTTCCCATCGCGCATTCTCGGCCCTTTCCCTGCTCTCCCCTTCGGGGATGTTGGGATTGAGATATGCTTGCTGCAGTCGAGGGTAGAAACGGCTGATGATATCGACCGTTTCCGGGTCTTTCACCTCATCCTGTGCTCCTTCGTAGTGAATGGGTCTCGTTGGATCATAATCTTTCAGCCATGCCGATATGGCTGCGAAATTAAAGCCGTAGCCCGACTCATTGCCCATTGACCATACCACAACCGACGGGTGATTCCTGTCCCTTGCAGCCATTCTGATCGCCCTGTCCATAAATGCGTGGGTCCACTCCGTGTCACTGGCCAGCATGCCTCTCAGTCCATGCGTCTCAATATTGGCTTCATCCATCACATAGAGTCCATACTCATCACACAGCTCGTACCAGCGCGGCACATCCGGGTAATGCGCCGTGCGTACCGCATTGATATTTGCCTGCTTCATCAGTAGTATGTCCCGGATCATACCCTCCTCACTCATCACCTTAGCGGTAACCGGATCATGTTCATGGCGGTTCACGCCCCGAAATCGTACCGGCTTGCCATTTACCAGAAAGCGTCCATTTTCAATTTCAACACTTCTGAATCCTACACGGGTTGAGGCTTGTTCCACCACCCTGCCGGTGGAATCACTCAGCGAGAGCACCAACGTGTAGAGATAAGGTGTCTCAGCACTCCATTTTTCGGGATTCCCTACTTTCGCACTCAGCCAGGAAAACTTGCGAAGTCCTCTTTGCGGAAACCGGTCGTTCATGATGGCAGCTTTATGGTCCGAAGTGATGATGGGAACTACATCCTGTGATAAAACTGAATCCAGAACCGCATTACCGGCAGCATCAAACAGTCGGCCCTCAATGGTGTATCCGTCACCCGACTGTCCATCATACACTGCAATCCCGGGGCTGATCTGCAGTGTGGCATCCTTATAATCTTCATCGAGCACTGTTCTGACACCAAAATCCTGAATCCGGATATCTTCTGTTGCATAGAGATAAACAGCGCGATGAATACCCCCGAAACGCCACATATCCTGATCTTCCAGATAGCTGCCATCGGAATATTTGTATACCTCCACGGCGATGAGATTCTCCCCTTTTTTCAGCCAGGGGGTGATTCTGAATTCTGAAGGCTCCATGCTTCCCTGGCTATAACCAACCTTCTCGCCGTTTACCCAGACATAAAAAGCACTCTGTACCCCTTCGAAATGAAGAAATATCTGTTTCTTCTCCCACTCCTCCGGAAGCTGGAAAGTACGGCGGTAGGAGCCGACCGGATTTCTTTCTCTGAAGGTGGTGTACGACTCTTTGGGTTCTTTTGTGACATAGGGAGGATCAATTTTGAAAGGATAACCCGCACTCACATAGATGGGCGTGCCGAAACCATTTACCTCCCAGTTGGCAGGAACAGGAAAGCTAATCCATCCCGAATCATCAAAGTCGCTGCGGTAAAACGTTTCTGGCCTCTCCTCCGGAGTGGGTACCCAGTTGAACTTCCATTGTCCGTCCAAAGAAAGCGTCCGGTCGTTCTTCATCTCAAAATAAGGCGTAAAGGATGCCCTTGCAGGCTCTCTGTTTATCTGCAGCACATGCTGATTCTCCCAGTCGTTTTGTCCAAAGCCGGGAACCGCAATGAGTAGAAACAGATGTATAACGGATGTGTATCGTTTCATATTTTCAAATTAAGAACCAAGAGTCAAGAGTCAAGAACCAAGAGCCAAGACAAAAGAATCAAGATAATAACTTCTTTTCAAAAGTATAATTACCTGAGCTACTGCACAGTTAAAGAGTTCAGGTTTAACCCCTTCATATCTTCCGATGACAAAATAACCCGGTAATGTCCCGCGTTAATAAAACCATTGGTGCTGGTGCTCAGTGTGCGCCATTTCTCAGGAGCCACGGGGAAAGTGATCAGGTCGTCCTTCAAGATTGTGCCGTCTGCAGCAACCAGCCTGAATCGCACCTCTTTGGGACTGTCGCTCACGTTCATATAGGAGAAACGGAACGCGTATATATTGGCCACGCCGGTAGACACGTCCCAACTGATGGTGCCGGGACCACTTCCCGTAAAGTTCAGTGACACCCTGTCTCTGACTTCGCTTAACGCAACCTCTCCCTCAATCGCAGCATCTTCTACCGGAAAGACCGTAGCCTGCCTGCCGTCATCTCCCTCCGGAAGCGATTCGACAGGAGTTTTCACCACCCTTTCTATGTTGTTCCAGCTCCACCCATCAGACGGTGAAGGATTTGCAGACGTTATATCCTGATTGCGTGATGCAATGGCAATAGCCGAGATGAGTGCTTGTCCCGCTTTCACCTGGGGGAAAGATATTTTCAGCTCCCCACCCTGCACCTTTGCATCCAGCACCTGTTTAAACGCCCGGTCGTGTCCCGACTCGGCCCAGATATCCAGATCACGGATATATACCGAGTCGTTCAGCGCCACATCAAACACCCTGTAACCCTCACCATCCCGAATGCCTCCCGTACCGTACCAGGGCTCGGTAAAATAGAGTTCCACCCTATATTCTCCGTCCGGAAGCGGGAAATGGTATGCCAGCTCATGACGTCCGTACCGGAATTGTCCGAACAGCTTCCAGTCTCTTGTCCCTTTTATGGGATCCTTGGTATATCGCTGGCTCCCCTGATAACGATTTATATGCTCAAATTGATCGGCCCAGGAGACCGATCCCCACTGCTTGTCACTCTTTCTCGCGATATCAGCGCTCCACACCTGTCCATACTCATCCCGATAGGCATCTCCACCGCTGTTTACACGGTAAATGTAATGATACCCTTCCTCTCCCCTCAGTATGGGGCCGGCATCACCGTAGAGCGACCCAAAACGGGGTGATTCAGGAAGATGATCAAGAACAATATAATCCTCCGCTACCGGTTTGCCGTTAACATACCCCACCGCGTACAACACGTTGTATTTGATATCAACCTTGTTCCAGATAAAATGCGTCCCTCTGGGCCCTTTCTTCTTGCGTCCCAGGGATACCGATTTCACATCATTGAAGAGCTCTACCTCATCGCAGTTTGAGAATATCCGAATTCCATCTTTCACACCCGGTGAGCTCCAGCGGTCGCTCCAGGTGTGTGAAACAATATAAACCATGGGATCGTTCTCCGGCAAGGCGTAGCTGGCACGGTACATGTAATACACATCCAGCGGCTCTCCCCATGTGGTGAGCAGACCTTTATAGTTGACGGGACCCACCTTGTCTATCACACGATACCCCTCGTCGGGATGCCTTCTACCCGGGTTGTCGTGTGAATTAAATATCCATTGGAACTGTCCAATGGCACTCTCTTTGGCTTCTTCGCCCAACCGCACCTTTTTCTCCATCAGCTGGTACATCCTGTCTTCGCTCCAGACACCATCCTGATCAAAGTCGCCTTCGGTATGCAAGTCGATGGAACGCCACGCCCCATACTCCCCGTTCAGCAGCTGATTTTTTAACTCCTCCGCATAGTTGTCCGGATCACCACCGTAGGTACCCGACCAGTTCTGTACCACATTCCAGTCGGTTCCGCTCCCTCCGTTGCAGGTGACGATCACACGTTGTTTGCTTGCTGTGGGATCCATCTCCCGGATTATCTCCGCACACTCTTCTGCAAACTCTTTCGGGAGAACGCTCTCATTTTGCAACCCCCACATGATCACCGAAGGAGCGTTGCGTCTCTCTTTGATCCATTGGCGGAGCAGATTTTTGAAATTCTCCCGGAAAGCGGGCGTGTCGTACCAGATATGGGCCGAAAACTGGGGCCAGAACATGATTCCTTCTTTGTCCAACAGCTCCTTGTAAAATAGGTTATGGGGTTGATGTGCATCCCTGAAGGCATTAAAACCGGCATCTTTCATCATGCTCACCCTTGCCTTGATCTCCTCTTTTGAGAATGCGTGCGACTGTCCGAAACGATGCTCATATTCGGCTGTGCCATTCAGAAACAGGGAATTTCCGTTTAACCGGAATGTGGGGTCACCATCATTTCTCAACACCGGCCAGCTAATGGTTCGTATGCCGTAAGGAGTGGTTACCTCATCGGTTGTACTTCCACTCCTCTTTAGCACAGAAGCAAGCTTGTAAAGATAAGGATCACTGTTGCTCCATAGATGTACATTCTCCAATTTGGGGCTGACCTGACTGATGATCTTCGTTTCACCCGGTTCAAGCGTGACCGTCTCCGAAAGGCGAAAAACGGCGACCCCGTTGTCGTCGTTCAGTTTGGTTACAAACTCTACTGTTTCCGGACTGTTTCCATAATTTTTCAGTTCAGTTTCTATATGCAGATAACTGGTGTCGGCGTTCCAGATATGAACACCGAACGGCTCGATTCTGACCTTGTCGACCACCTCCATCACCACCGGCCGGAATATTCCCATCGGCTGCGAACCTTCGGAGAAACCCCATTCTGAGGAGCAGCCGCCGCACACCCAGGGCATGTCTGTGATCATCGAAGGATGCTCTGCCTTTACAGTCAGCACATTATTTCCGACCCGGTTCACTGCGTCGGTCACATCCAGCGTAAAGGTGGTTCTCCCTCCTGGATGCCGTCCAAAGTTCTTTCCGTTCAATGTGACGGTTGCATAGGTTCCCACTCCCTCAAACCGGATAAAAAAACGTTTATCGCCATCATATTCCGGTAGCCTGAACTCTTTTTTATACCAGGCATTGCCATGTCTGTTCCCATGTAGATGCTGGCGGTAGCCATGATAATCATCCCAGTTGTGGGGGATATTCACTCGTTTCCAGTCGCCATTCACATCAAATGCGTCATATTTCCTGCTATTCTCTTCCGCTGCTACGGTGCTCCAATCCTCGTTCAATTGTACAATACCTCTTTTCCCTGTGGATTCGGGCTCAGGGAAGCGGAGCTTCGATCTCCCCCTGGGTTCCGAGACGGCCACAGCAATTCCTCGCTGGTCATGCTCGTTCACGGCACAATAGAAGTGGTAGACCACCCCTTCATGTTTTATCAGATATGATTTATGCGCAAACAGGTTATCGTAATCTTTTGAGGGAATGATCAGATCTTCTCCTGTCCAGTCGGTCCAGTTCACCAGATCATAGGAGGCAGCAAACGTATTGTAGGCCTTGTATTTTCTATCCGCACGAAATGCACCGAAGTAAAACATCACATAGAGATCATCCATCTTCTGGATATGTGCATCGCCGGTGATCCCCTCTTCGTGAGAAAGTACCGGATTACCCGGGTATCGCTCCCACTTTACCATATCGTCTGAATAGGCGATACCTACCCTTTCGGCTTTAATATCATTTTCAGGATTGATCCCACCTGCGTTGTAAAACATGACAAACGGCTTCCCAAAGGTTTCGTTATCATCACGGAATACACTGCTCTTATACTGAATAATATTTTCGAACCATTGGGCATCTTTCTCCTCCGGCGACATGACCGGCTCATTAAATGCCTTCCACTCGTGCGCTACGGTAGGGTCTTTTTCCGTATAAGCCACACCGATCTTCAGTGGCCCCGTTTCGTAACCTGTCTCTGCGCCACCGATATAGGTCATCCAGTATTTGTCGTCGTAGCTGTTCAGTTCGTAGCTGCCGCCCCAGTGATGATCGATCAGCGAAGGATATCCTCCCCGCTGGTTCTCATCCCACTTGCTATCACGAAAGGAAAGCAGCCTGCCCAAGGTCGTCCACTCCAGCAGATTGTCGCTTTCGGCCAGCCATGTTTCGTAACCGCGGCCATCTTTTCCCGATTTGCCATCGTACCGCAGGTAAGTCATATACCATTTGTCGCCCCTTCTGAATACCGTTGGGCAGTCCATCTTCTCCTGATTGCTCTGCGGTGCAATCACCAGTCCATATTTATGGGGTGTCTTTACCTCCTCATATACCGCCTCCATCCGGGATGGTGGCACAGACTTTCCGGAGGATGATACTTTGCACCCCAGGGAAGTTAAAAAGATGAGGAATACATTTAAACTAATTTTGATTCTATTCATCCGTCTTTTTTTTAGCATCAGCTCATTTCTCAAATTTCAGAACTTGTTGCAATCATCCAGTCAATTAAACAATATATAGACCAATAACATGACAATAATAAGCAGCGACCATACCAGTCCGACAACCCGTGTTACTTTAACTGGTTTATAATTCAATACCCTGACAGCGGCATCTCCTTTTTTATCCGACAACGAATAGAAAAAAAGGAAGAGGGCGAGCACAACAAAGATAAGCACAGAAACATAAAGGTAGTGTACTCCGCTCAATATGATGTTGGTATAATACAAAACAGCTATTCCCAGGCTGAACGCCGTTCCTGCCGAAAGTACCATTTTAATGCCCTGCCCCGATGTTCTTCTCCATAATACGGCAAAGAGGAAGGCAACAGACATGGGCGGAGCGAGAAAACCCAGCACCGATTGGAAGATATTGAAAAAGCTCAACCCCTCTATCCGTGAAATTCCCAATGCTAAAAAGAGAGACAAAAAGGCACCTGCGACGACGACCAGCCGTCCATACTTCTTAATCTCAGGGCGAGTGATCTCCGGCCTGTTTTTCCTGATGATGTCCATTGTAAAGACAGTACTCAGTGAATTAAGGGCCGACCCGATCGTACTTATCAACGCGGCCATCATTACCACCACCACAAGCCCGATTATTCCGGAAGGAAACACCGTCTTGACAAGGCTCAGGTAGGCATCTGTCGAATTGTTCAGATTCGGGATAAGGATAAACGCCAGAATTCCCGGGAGAATAAACAATGGAATATCGATCAGCTTAAGCCATGCCACGAAATTTGCACCCATCTGTCCCTGTTTGAGGTTCTTTGCACCCAGGACCGACTGCACCATCGACTGATCGGTGCACCAGAACCAGATGCCCATGATGGGATATCCGAGTAAGATTGCCAGCCAGGGAAAGTCTTTGTCATCCAGTGGCTGAAACAGTTTCCAGTAGGAGGAAGGCGTAGATTCCAAAACCGTTCCGATCCCTCCTGCCCTATTCGTAGCCAGAACTACCAGCAGCAAGGAAACACCTATCAGCAGCAGCATCTGAAAAACATTGGTGTAAGCGATTGTCTTCAATCCCCCCGATACAACAAAGAGTGCTGAAATGGTTACGAGCATCGCGACACAGGCCCACAGGGGGAAATCAAGTATCTGTGACATAAAAATTCCGCCGGAGAAGAGAGTCAGTCCGAGCCAAGAAATGAGTGTCGTCAGCATGGTATACCAGGCTATATAACGCTGAACCGTCGTTCCGAAACGTTTACCCATATATTCGGGCAGGGTAGTCACTCCCGCGCCCAGATAACGCGGTGCAAAAACAAAAGCCAGCATCATGATAAAAGGGAAGGCATACCATGAGAAGTTTCCCGCTACGATACCACTTTCGAAACCGCTGCTGGCATTGGCAATCAGCATGGACGGGCCCACGTTTGTTCCCCACATGGTGAGTCCAATGGCAAACCACCCCAGCGACTTATTGGCCAGAAACAGATTTTCGCTTTTATTTCTTTTGGCAAAGCCCGACCACCACGCAATCATGGCAAGAATCACAAAGTAGGCTATGATTACTGCGATATCTAACTGTGACAAGTCTATCAGGGCTTTTGTCTGTCTCATCGTGTTTCAAACTCAATCCATGTCTCCCCCTGGGGAGCATCCTCTATTCCTTCCTGATAATTACGCATAATGGAATTCCACTCTGCAGCACGCGGGTTATTTTCCACTGTCTTGGGGTTCAGTTCCTCGAGATACGCACCCGCCGGAATGGTGATGACCAGCATAAGCTGCCGGCCGTTTCTGTAAACCTTCACATGCTGAAAACCGGCATTGCAGAATCCTTGCGCCACCTCGGGCCACGCCTCCCGTTGTGAACGGTGGTACTCCATATAATCATGCTGCATGGCTTCATTTTCCACCAGGTTTGCTGTCATAATGATATGTTTCTGTTCCGCTACCTCCTTCCCGCCGCAATCCTTCTCCCGGTTAAAATGGTAGAAGGGTGTTTTATAAACCTTTATCTTCTGTTGGGGGAACCGCTCTTTGAGTCTGCTCTCAATCTCTTCCGTCCTGCCTTTATTAATATATAAAACCCAGTGATCCGCCCAGTTATATATGCTGCCCTTCTCTATTTTTTGTGCTTCGCCAAATTGTAGCATATTCTCTTCAGATATAACCTCAGCCGATGCCACAATCTCTATGATGGCGTAATCTTGCGGGGCGCCGGAGCTGCATCTTACAAAAAGAAGAACCGATGCAGTCATAAGGACCGATCTGACCAGCGTACTGAAAAAAGTGGCGTTTGGCATAGCGTAATCAATTAATAAAAGAGCCAATCGACAGTTTCGTTGGCATCGTCATCTGTAAGCCCTACATTTCTGGGGGATACCTCCGATGTAGTAAAGCCCAGCACCAGCAGTGCACCCTTTCCAAGATTCAGGGTGTGCCTGCCCGGAGAAAAGGAATAGGTGTGGATATTCAGTGCCGGCATGCCCGATAGCTGAATCGCGTTCAGCAATACGGGATCGGCCTGGCCATAGAGATTGGCAGATGCGTCGGTTTCCAGCGTCGGTGCTTTGGCATAGGTGCTCTGATCATCCCGGAAATAACCGATCAATAATTTCACGGAACCGGCTGTTTCAAATTCTATCGTAGTTCCGCTCTCCTTTTGAGAAGCCGCGTCCAGCCTGAATGCTTTCATATGCTGTAGCTCAGGCGCTATCTCTTCAATAAAAGACTCACCTCCTGCCTCTATTCTTTGTCCCTTTGTCAAGGCTACCTGTTCCGTTTTTGGGCTAATAAGTTTTACCTCCGCGGGAATAAGTGGCAATACTTCCGTATCGTTCTGATCCTGCTTGTTGGATTTCAGCAACTGAATATTTTCACTGAAATTGCGTAGTTCCTGTTCATAATGGGACAGCAGCTCTTCCCAGGTTTTATTGTTACCATCATCGCCCCCGATGGGTATCCTCCGTTGTGCGGTCTGCATGCTGTTGGCGTAATGGTAGGTATCCTTTGTCAGCTCCACCAGCTTTCTATAGTGCTCCAAGCTCTTCTCCAGCAGCGGCAGAGCTTCCTCCAGATATGCCATATCTTTGCTGTACTGATAGTCAAGCACTTTTTCGGCAGCTCTCACTTTGAGATTAAAGAAGTAAGCAAACTCCCTGTAAGCATATACATCATTCCGCAGACGCAGAAACTCATCCCTGTTCCTCGTGACACGCTTCTCTGCCTTGTCGATGGCAGCTACGGCCAGATCGCCATGCTCAACAGCCTCATCCACAATCTGCAAGGGCAATTCACCCGTGTGCGGTATATTTTTCCATTTTCTCTCCACATACTCGATCAGCTTCTCCCCTTCAGGCCCGCACGACTCATAGAAGCCGGGATATATTTTATACTTGTAGGGATTGACCAGCTGACTCATAAACATTCCCAGCAACAAGGTCTGCCTGTTTCCTTCGGTGATGCCAAACCTCCTGAGCAACTTGGGTGATATTTCTCCGATCTGCTCATAGGCTTCCAGAATATTGGTCGACTGATTCCCGGAACCATAGTATCTGTCAAGCTGACTGCACCAGTAAGATATCTCCTGACTCCTTTCACGATCAGCTTTCCAGGCATAACGGCCCCATGCCTTGTACCAGATCCAGTCCCTCTCGGTCTGCTTCAGACGCTCCCCGCCGGGCAGCTTATCGGCAGTATAGGGCCAGTCCCAGTAGGAAGCCTGCGGATACAAATGCAATCCGTTTGCGCCATGTACTGCATGCATCGCCTGAACTGATTTCTGAATAAAGTCGGGTGAACCATACCTGAAAGGCTCCAGGTTTGCCAGTATATGCACATTGTCGATGTGAACCGACCCGAGTGAGCTGAGATCCTGATGAATCTGAGACCAGGGCCCACGAGGTTCATAGGTTGTAAGAGACTCCCCGTTGTATTTGTGCATGGTGTATAGGTTGCTGTATATCGGAAGCGCTTCGTCCATCACCATTTTGGCATCCGTGTCGTGTGCACGGACAATAATGGGCGGTTCATCCATACGGCCCGATGCCTTCAGTCCATCCCTGACACCCGGGATAACCGTCTTCGTAAACCATGCCACATCATCCTCGTAGGTAGCCATCGCTTCACCCAGGCAGACCAGCAGACCCACGTTGGGATATTTCTCGACGAAAGCGGCAATCGACTTCTGGGTATAGTTCGCTATCAGCGGCGTGATGGGCCTGTTTCTGTCCTGCGTCTGAATCCCGTAATGTTCGGCGAAAGGCTTGGATACAATGATGTTGTAAAACATCTGTATCACATAGATTCCCCGTTTGTCTGCCTCTTGGGTCAGAAAGGAGAAGATATCCTCGTTCTTTCTGAATGTCTCCTCATCCACCTCCACAGCGAAAGGATAGTCGTCCAGCTTCACCAGCGAAGCAAACGGATGTCCGTTCCACAAATAGAGGGAGTTCATCCTGTTCTCGACAAGCATGTCCAGGTATTCAATCCACAACTCCTTGTCGTAGAACCAGGGAAACGTTTCCGGGGTGTAGGGATATTCATACACCGTTCTCCCGGGAAGATAATAAGGTTTCTGAAGTCCGATGCAGGCACCCCGCATCACCATCTCCGGGGCATCCGATCGCTTCACTGGAAGAGGCTGTCCCTCACTGAGGATATCCGAGAGCTCGTAACATCCGTAAAGGGCGCCCGATGGATCCTTGCCATACACCAGCGTGTGATTTTGATCGCTGTCGATATAAAAACCCTCATTGCCCAAACTGTCCGGCAGTGAGAAGCCCAACTGTCCCGCAACGGTTGCAGCTAATGAATCCTCTTTTTGCAGTATCCAGTATATTTTCCCGTTATGATCGCCGGAATTTGCCGATGCAATCTCCTCTACAATCACTTTATATTTTAATTCTTCCAGCGTGTTTTTCAATCGATCAACTCCAAATAACACTCTTTCCGATGCATGGGGTGTAACACGGATCACCACACTTTCGTTTTTGCAGGAGGCTAGGCTGAGCAGCGCGGCCAGCACCAACAATACACTTAATCTCATTTTCTTCAGCTTCTTATTTTGGGCATTCTTATCGTTATTAAGCAGGACGGGAACAACTCCTTTCTGTACTCAGAATTGATAGGATACAACGACCTCTTCACCCGCTTCAATCCAAATCCTGTAACCACCTTCATCGGTTTTTTCAATTTTCCCTTCCGTGGTTTTTGGGGTAGATTTACTGCTAAAATAAAGATAACCCGCTCCTGCTGATGCAGTCACGCTGATGCGTTTCTGATCCATTCTTATTTTTATTTCTCCCTCGGGAGTAGGCACAGATCCCTCCATCCATTTTAATCCACCCAGATGCGGTTTGATGGAAAACTCACCGTATCCTGCTTTCACAGGCTGAATGCCAAGATAATACTTGCCGATCAAATAGATGGGGCTGGCTCCCCAGGAGTGGCAAAGGCTTTTTCCATAGGGCCGGCCATACATGGCAAGGTGTGCTGCTCCTCGATCTTCGGGGTTATACTTTTCCCAGAAAGAAGTGGCTCCCTCTCCGATCATCCCGCCCCAGTAATCTTTCATCTCCTGCATCACCAGATCATGCTCTCCCAGTTCGCACAAAGCTTCCAGCTCATAGAAACGCATGTAGGGTGTGGTGATTTTCATGATGGTATCATTCAGCAGCACCGATTGTTTGACCGATTGTTTCTGTGCCGGAGCCAGATAATCATAAAACACTGCAAACATGTTGGCATAGCGGGTAATCTGAGGTTGCTGCACATTATTCAAGCGGTTGTGTACCAATGCCTGTTGATCTTTACTCCAAAAAGCCGGTATCAATTTTTCCTTGAGCTCCTTTGCCAGTCTGTCATATTTCGCCTGATCCTCCTCGTTGTCGTTCAATCCGGCACAAAGTGACATCGTTTCGAGACTCCGGCAGAAGAGTACCTGCTCAAAAGAGAGCTCCCCTTTTTTATCCATGTAACCATCTGCCCAGTCCACAAACACCCAGTCGCCGGCAAGTCCCTCCACCATTCCGTTCTCGTTGGTGCGCCCCAGCACGTAGGCCATCAGCGACTGCATACGGGGGTATATCTGTGCGATAAATTGCCTGTCGCCCGAAAACAGATAATAGTCGTAGATCGACATGAACCAGTAGAAGGTATAATCCATGATCGTGTTGATGTGGCTGGTCACCGGATCCTTCCCTCCCAGAAGCCAGATGGTGTTTTTGACCGTTTGTGAATCAAAGAAGATGTAGTAGTTCATCAGATAACTCTGATAGGCATCACCACTCCACACCCACCGGTCGCGTTTGATGCCGTCTATAAAAAACTCACGTGTGGTAAGATGCATCGTATAGGCACTCACATCCCATATCCTGTTCAGCTCCTCGTCGCTGCTCCGGAAGGATCCCCTATAAACCTCAGGCTTATACTCATACAACATGCTTACGCCGTTATATTCCACTCCCTCATCTTTTGTGATGTAGACATACCGGAAAGCCTTGCTGTTTTCCAGGGTAAAACTATCTGTGATACTGTATGTAAGTCCCACCGATTCATCTGTGACCCTGCCATTGTTGACGGAAAATTTGTCCAGCGTTTCGCAATATGCGCTGTCCAGCGCCTCCTCGCGGCTCTCACCGTAATAGATCAGCATATTTCCGTTACCGCTTAGTTTTTCAAACTGCAGAAACCCGATCGTCTCCCTTCCGAAATCGTATAGCTCACCTCCGTTCACCAGCTCTTTCGTTTGCACATCAAGCGGCGTTACTGCAAGCCTGTATGCCGATGGCAGCGCATCAATCGAATGAAAGCCGCCCGATCCCGCCCTGTAGTATGTTGTGGCAGAGGTGTCACTGGCCTTTCCGCTTTCATCGATCCACTCTTTGTCTTCGAAAGTCACCCTCCACGAATCATCAGATTTTACTGTTCTGCCGTTCACAAAAATTGCAGGAGGAGCAGATTGATTCCATACTTTGATGTTAAGTTGATGTTTACCTGCAGGCAGCAGAAATTTGTCAGGCATCCCGAACTGCAGCTTCCCATCCAGCTTGATGTTATAGGTTCCCTCCACATTGATTTCAATCTCTTCCGGTTCTGAAAGATCCAGCTCCTTGCTGAATTCCACCACCACATAGTGACTGTCTATCTTCCAGAAGGGAGGGAAAAAGGCTCCCCTTTCGGTACGGCGATTATTCATCTTGTTACCCAGCCATATCTCATAGTCCCCCGGATACCAGATCCAAGTGGCAGGAGCTGCTGCCTGAATAAGCATTTGAGAGACTATCAATATTCCTGTGATCAGCAAAAACCTGTTTCGAACGATTGAAATTATTTTATGCATCATAAAAAGGGTTTATATATTCAGATTATGCTCATGTAGTATATCGGAAACTTTAACTATTTTCCCTGATTGAAGTGAACGATCCATGGCCTGTAGCAGGGCAACGGTGCCCACTCCCTCCCTGATGTCGGGATAAGCGGTAAAACCTTGCTCTATGCTATCTGCAAAATACTCCAGGTAGTTCTGATACTCGCCGGCATGGTGGCTCTGCCCTTCGAACCGGAAATAGTAATTTTTATAAAGGTCTCCCCAGGTTATTATTTTCTCTTCACCGCTGTGGGTGGTTACCGCGTAGCGTAATTCATGATAATCCGCCTGGCTTGCTCCATTGGTTCCCCTGAGGATGCAACTCATCCCGCTGTCACGCGTCGGAGGCTGCGTGGGAGAAGTATAGACCCCGCTCACCCTTGCAATCCTTCCATCCCTGGCACGAAAAATAAAATGCATGGTATCTTCGTTCTTCAGGCCAGCTTCTATTCCGTTCTGGCTGATCATCCCGAAGCCCACCACCTCCTCAATGTCCGGCATATACCACCGGATAAAATCCACCGGGTGGCTCAATCCGCCATAAAGCCATTTAAAGTCGGATTCCAACGACCACTCCTTACTCAGGAACCAACGGTGATCGGCATGATAATATGCATCCATTGTGATTAAATCACCAATGACACCTTCCTCGAAATCGGCTCGCTGCCGCTTCATCGGTTCAAAGAATCGGGAGCTCTGACCTACAAAGACTTTTCTTTTATGTTTCTCTGCCAGCTCCGTCAACTCCTTTGCAAGTGATAAATCATGGATGAAAGGTTTCGTGCAGACCACATGTTTCCCTTTTACCAGTGCCTGTTTTATGTGGGCAGCGTGCAGGTTATCGGGGGTATAAATGGCGATGATATCAATATCGGGATTGTTGAGCAGCTCTTCGTAGTCGGTGGTGTAAGCCTGCAGATTAAATTCCTTTGCACGTTGAATGCAAAGATCTTCATTTCTGTCGCAAATATTCACCAGATTTAACCTGCTGCTTGCGAGAGCGGCGGAGATGGCACTTCTGCCCTCTCCCAGCCCAAGGATAGCTATGTTTTGCATATTAGTCGAATAAATAATAAAATTCTTTGATTGGCCCCGCATTTGCCTTGACGGTATCGTTCACCATCGGTCCGTTATTTTCCCACACATTTCCGGGACCATTGGCATTCTGAAGGAACTTCTCCCCTTCCGTCCGGTTATCCTTCACAGTGATGAACGAAGATCCCTCATCGGTATAGAGATAAAACCAGTGAGAAGGAATATGCACGTAGCCGGGACTGTATATATCATGAATGTTGTTCTCCGAGATAACCGTTCCCGGCTGGCTTCCCAAGGTGTATATCCCCGCTACATCATACATGTGCTTCGCGTAATGATGGATATGATTTGCTCTAACGGTATTGTCCCGCATGACGCCAGGATTGCTGTTCCACCCCCAACCCAGACTTATTCCGGTGTAGGAAACTTCCCTGATTTCGTTGTGCGTGATCAGCACATTGTTTACATATCCTGCCGCAATGGCTACACAACCCCAATCCTCGTTTGTCACATCCTCGAAAAGATTATTCACAATTTGCTGATTAGAGCATACTTCTCTATGATCCAGCGGATTATAAGGGTAGTGCGTCTCGTGGGCCGATGGCGAGAAGCTGCCAATCAGGACGCCGTTTCCACCGATATCCCTGAACAGAGAGCCTTCCACTTTTCCTCCGCTGTTACCCAGTCTATAGTCTAAGCCGGTAGAGGCCAGATGGGTGAAAAGACACCGGTCGAAATCTACATTTTTCGTTCCCGAAAGCGTGACAGCAGCGGCAGGACGCCCAAGCCATCCCTGGTTGTCCAGATCGTGGTTGCCCTCCCTTTTCATTTTGGGATTGATCCGATAGGCCTCTGTCAGGTACATCCCTGCCTGCAACGGCACATGCCCTTTTTCAGTAGGGCGCATCCAGGAGGTATGGCTGAACTGAATATTTCTGAACTTTATATTTTCTACCGGGCGATCAAGCGTACCCTCAATCGACACCAACGTTTCAATTGCAGGGACAACCGCATGCAGGCTGTTGATATCTTCGTGTTCCCGCGGCATATAGTACAATTTCTGTTCCCTGAAATCGTGAAACCATTCACCCGGTTCATCAAGTAATGCCATCGCATTGGTCAGGTAAAAGGGAGACTCACTACCGGGAGTTGTCATCGGACTGGGCCAGGGACGGACAAACTGCAGCCTGCTTTCCGGATCATGAAATCTTATCGCGGCAGAATCTCCGCTCACTTCAATCGATTTGATTCGAAGATTGGAGATGCACCACATCTGATGCAGCACCATCTCCGCGTAAGGAGCATCGAGCACAGCCTCCACAGCCTTGGCAGGCACCCAGAGAATCTGATTCTCCACATCATTCCGCCGTATCCGGCTCATATTCTCAAAATCGACCACATCCCTGGCACGGACCGCTTTCCTGCCGTTTACCCAGAGCTGGCGAAAATCCAGAGGACGTCCATTAAAATCGGGCACATCTGCCACCCAATAGCGACCGGACTGCTTCCATCCACCGACCGGCATACCGCCGCTGATCGTCACCTTCGCTCCCTCTTCTGCTGAGATGATAGTGGGAGATTCGGCAGTTCCGCTGTCTTCGGGACGCAGGTGAAGCGGTTCGTACAAATAGTATGTACCCTCTTTCAGTATGATATGTATCCCATCATCTATCCCGGAGACCTGTAACCTGCGCATTTCACGGGCCCGTTGCAGGGCTTCCTGTATTGTCAGCAGCGGATATTCCGCTGTACCTCTGTTCCGGTCGCTGCCATCAGGCGATATCCACACTTCCGTGGCAGAGAGACCGGATAAGAAACAGCTGATCAGAAAAATTATCCCAATTATTTTTGGTTTCATCATCCATCATTTTTATTATGATCTACCATTGTATTTCGATCCATTATTTTATCTTGACAACGGCATCCAGACCATCATTTCTGTTTTACCCCTGTTGCCCCAGGCATAATAGGGAACCAACCGGATGTTCGCCTTCTGTTTCTCTTTTGCCACAGGCCGGTATAGCTGATTCTTCCACGACTCTCCGTGGGCAAGCAATTCGGTCTCTCCCTCGAGGCAGACTACCGGGCTACCGTTAATCATTATCTTACGGGGCGTAAGCTCGATATCCGCAGGAATCAGGATATCATCCATATCATATACTCCGGCCAGATCGATCGATTCCAGACAATACACCAGCGGCCCCCTTTTTATGGCCACTTGGTTCCTGATCTCCTCCGCCAACGGGTTTGCTTCCATCAGCAGGGTCTGCATATCCAAATCCAGCTCAATGATATCGCCTTTCTTCCATACTCTTTTAATCTCGGCATAAGTTCCATTTGTCAGGTCCGTCTTCGCCGGCTTGCCGTTCACCTTCAGTTGCACGTTGCCACTCCACTGGGGAATCCGCAGAAAGAATGTAATATCCTTGCCGGCTGCAATCCGCTCTACCGTGAACCTTACCTTTCCATCTGCCGGATAGTCGGAAACCTGCGAAAGCGCGATCGACGTTCCGTCGGGCAAGGTTGTACTCAATTCGTTTCCTCCATAAGTATGGAACCACAATGCACCTTCGGATACCGAGTAGAAGTAGTTGTGCACCTCACACAAAGTCCGTACCGTATTGGGTGGACAGCAGTTACAAAGCTTGATGTACTCCTCCCGCTCTTTTGACCAGCGCATGGTATAGGGAAAATCATCCGATACGCGCAAGGGGTTGGTATAGAAAAAGCGGTTTCCATCGAGGCTTACCCCCGAAAGCACACTGTTATAAAGGGCTGTCTCCACGATATCGGCATACTTCTCTTCACCGGTAATCTTCAGCATCCGCCAGTTGAACAACACGTTACCTATATTCGCGCAGGTCTCATTGTGCGCCGTGCTATTTGGCAGCTGATAAGCCCTGCCGTAGGCCTGATGCACCTTCTGTACCGAGTCGGGCTCATAGCTTGTACCATCGGGCGAGGTACCGTCATAGAGTGCGCCGCAGGCACCTGTGATATACATCTTCCTGTTCACGATATCGTGCCAGATCGACTCTAGATTATCCTTCAGAAGCTTCTCACCCGTCTCCGCATAGACATCGGCAACGCCGGCATAGAGATAGTTCGCCCTCACCGCATGGCCCATTGCTTTGGTCTGCTTCCGGAAAGGAATCCGGTCCTGATTGTCATCCGTACCATCCTTCACTAAATCCCGTATATTAAGCAGTCCCTGTGCCAGTTTCAGATAGTCGCTGTTCCCCGTCGTCCGGTACATCTCCACCACACCCATGTAGTGAGAGGGGCAGATCGCATTGCCAGCCAGCTCCACCGAATCTGTTTCATAGAAATTTTGCAGAAAATCGGCAGCCTTCACCGCCATATCAAGCATGGAGCGCTTGCCAGTCGCCCTGTAATGCACGCAGGCTGCCGTCATCAGGTGTCCCAGGTTGTAGGTCTCAAAATTAAGCCGGTTATCAAATGCGGCCTCTCCATCGGTCTGTTTTCTCTCTTCGATGTTCACCGGTGTGTGAATATACCCATCCGCACGCTGCACCTGAGCCAGTGTCACAATGATGCGATCCATCAGTACATCCAGCTTGGGATCTTTTGTCATCGCGTACACCGATGCCACCCCCTCAAACCATTTGTAGAAGTCGCCATCATGAAAGGGAGGCCCCTGATGGCTCCCCTCCTCTTTGCCGGCGGCAATCTCGAAATTTCTGAACGCGTGCGAGATGTCCGGATCGTTCAGCGTATTCCACATATTCAGGATCATGCTGTCCTTATAGACTCCGAACCTGTCGCCCCAGAAACCATTCGTCCACGTCACGGCATCCATATCCACATTCTGCAGTTGTACATACCTGCTGTTTGAAGTGTTCACCAGCGCCTTCTCCTGTGCGGAGAGAGAGGCGGAGAAAAGAATCAGGAACAAAAGAATCTTCCATGTTTTCATTGACCTGTTATTGTAAAAAGATTAAATATTCAAGTTTTGTAGAAGCCTCTTCATATTTAATTAGGAAAGTTATGTCAAATTTATATCTAAGTGACGCACAAATAAGATTATTGTACTCAAAAAATGGTCGTCTGATCCTGTTTTCTACAGTTTTTCTCTAGTTTATGAGGTGAGAATTATTTTTACAACATACTTATTATAAACATATTAATATGACAATACAGGTGAGATTTACTTCTGCCTATTGACATTCCTCATGCTCAAGTAACCACATATAAATATAAACTCTTGGTAGGCATGATCAGCAAAACCGATCCCAACGGCATTACAACCTCTCAGCATCCTTTCACGCACCATGTTGAACGATGCCGGCAGTGCACATATCTGGACAATATCGACTATTACGAAGGGCTGGGGCGCCTTGCATTACTTCATTGGTGACTTCTTGTGAGGATTCGGATATCAGATCGATTGCCTTTGGGATTATTTTTTTTTATTGGCCTATTTGTTAATTAAAAGAGTAATCAGCTTCTTGAATTTATCTATAATATGGATAATTACGATTATCAAGAAAAAATGTCCCATCACATTATGGAATCTTAAAACGGGTGAACTGAACCCGATAACGAACAATAGAATGCTCGCTGCCATTAGAATAAAGGATATAGTTGTAAATGCCGTTATCTTATTTTTCAGGAAGACTTTTTTCTTTGTCAAAGCTTTAATAAATGGCCAATGCTGTATTATGTGAATCGTTATCAATAATAACCATACAATCCCAATTATGCCGTGGGGAGACTGCCAATGGGCTATTGTTGCGAAATGCGATTTTGAACACAAGGCAATAATCAAAGCGAGTATCATTGCAACATCGACAGTCGCTTTTGCTCTTCGGGATATAAATATGCTTTTCATGGGATTATATCAGATTGAATACCTCATGTGGACAGGTGTTAATACATTTCTGACAGCCGGTACAAGTATCCGGATTCCGGATAATAATATGCTTATGCCATAAAAAGTCGACCTTCCCGATCACTTGCTTTTTGCAGGTACTGATACATTTCCAACATCCCTCACATTTGCGGGGATTTATCCATATATACTCCGTCCGGATTCTGCTTGACCAACCTGTTCCTTTGTTCATTTTAAATTATTTGTTGATTCAAATGCAAAGGAACGGCAAGCAACCGGTATTAACAATGGTATAATAATGGCAAAAATTGGACTATTCAAGGTATTGCTTCCTGAAATACGAAGGAGAAATACCCACAGCTTTTGTAAAAAAACGTGTAAAATAAGTCCAATCCGCATATCCTAGTTCCTGAGCTATCTCCTTAACGCTTATTTTCGTATAGAACAGTAAGCGTTTAGCCTGTATGACAATTTCGTCCCTAATACAATTGCTGGCTGATATTCCTGTTGTCTTCTTTACGGCTTCATTCAGATAGACGGGGGAAATATTCAATTTCGATGCATATTGGGATGGACGTTTTACGGATTTGTAATTGGCGGATAACAACGATTTAAAACGGGAAGTAATATCCGCATAACGGTTATTTGCTGAAACTGGGAGTCCTCTCCGGTATATTTCCGCAATCATTCCGATATAAGAAGAAAGCAAATCCAGAACAACGGTTTTTTCGATATCCTGCATGCCGGGCTTAAGTTTTTTGTGAAGAATGGAAGCACAATGCCACAAGTCTTCTACCTCGCTTTCATTAAGTTCTATGCTGTCGTTAATCCAAAACATTTTCTCAAAAACATCCTTGTACTCATTTTTTACAAATGCGCTTTCAACCGCTAAAACCCAGCCGTCACCCTTCACCTCGCCTATCGGAAAGTGAATCTGTCCGGGTAAAATACAATGAATTGTTGTTCCTTTTACTTCATATTCTTTAAAATCAACATGCAATTTCCCTTCCCCGCATTTAACCAGGATGAAAAGGTAATATTCGTCACGGTGTGCATAATTTACTGCAGCTGCTTGTTCATTTCCTGAAAAATAACGCAGAAAAGCAATATCTGTTTGATATTTACCTGGAATTTTGTGTATCGGAATTTTAACCATAACTATAAATTATCCTGCAAATGTACAACTACAAAAGATTTAAGCAAAAACGTCTCTTCGATAACATATAATGCATTAAATTTGCCAGGTGTCATCACCTTCACGGATGGAAATACCATCACCCACATGTAGGTGCCACAGACAGCAAGCTAAGCGTACAAGTCAGACACTAACATTGTGATAACTGAGCATGTTGCAACAAGGTTTACAAAAATTGCACCCTGAGCTTGATCCATTGTTTGTAAGAAACTATTCTGTAAACAGGCTGGCCAATGTAGAACTTGTCTGCGCCTGCTCATGTTAAAGAATAGCCCAAATTAGTAAAGAGGTAAAATGAGAGAATTAGAACAAAAATTAGCAGGTAGGGACATCAAGCCGACGGCTGTGAGGCTATTGATATTCAAGGCGATGCTCGAATACCCCCAGGCATTCAGCCTTTCGGACCTGGAAGCCGTGTTGGGGACAGTCGATAAATCGACCATCTCCCGTACGATCACGCTGTTCCATGAGCACCTGCTCATTCACAGCATCGACGATGGCTCCGGCTCCATGAAGTACTCGGTGTGCAACGACGATTGTCAGTGCATGCTCAACGAGCTGCACGTTCACTTTAACTGTACCCGCTGCCACAAAACATTCTGTTTGGAGAGTCTCTCAATTCCTCCCGTGCAACTCCCCGAAAAGTTCTTGCTGGAAAATATCAATTTCGTGATGAAAGGGCTGTGCGACCAATGTTCGGGCATTCCTGAAAAACTTACAAAGTATAAATAGTCCGGGATGTACATTCCGCACTGATTTATTCCGTGAGTGAATCTATAAATTCTCCAAATCTCAAGATTCTCCCGCTATCCGCTTTGTTGAAAAGCAGATGCTCAAAATCCTTTTGTTTCTTCTTCAAATCAATGGTTTTCAACAGTTCGTGTGTAGCTTGTTTGAACTCTTGCAGATTATGGATTCCGCAACGCTTTGTCAGGAAATCGTAATCAGGTTTCGATTGCGCCAATAAAAACATCGCGTCATAAAAATCACGGCCTTTTGCACGGGTTAACAGGGCGGCAACTTTCATACTGCACAACACGCCATCGGAAGGAACAGGAAAAGGAAAAAAGAATCCGCAACCCTTGATATTTGTGATAACCGGATGATAAGCGATTCCCTGATCCTGGCTTTCAACCTTTATCAAAAAGCGTTCTTCCTTGTGTCCACTCAACCCCAAATCGAATAACAATTCAGGAAAATAAATATTACGCCGGAAAGCCATTAATTTCGGGTTCTCTTTATCCTTCGCTTCCACCCGAAATCCTGAACGTTCCAAAAATTGAATTACTCCGTTTGTCATTTCAAAAAAGTCATCTTTCGACAAGTTTTTACAATCGAAATCCAAATCTTCTGAGAACCGGTCTATCCCTTTTACCAAACGCAGATTCGTTCCACCGATAAACGTCATCTTTTGGATGTATGGTGTGGAAGAAAGATAATCCAGAATTGTCAATAACAAATACTCCTTCAGCAAGTGTTTGTCGAAGGCTGAATTTCCACGGAGTTCTACCGGAAAATAATTCCTTATCTGTTCAATTTGTATCATAAATCATACGTTTTTAAAAGCAACTTCACCCGACGTTCAAGCGCCTTGCTTTGAAACCTCATGCAATAATCCATCAGTAAATCCTTGTTTAAATCATCATGCAGGTAATCTTCATCCAGGCGCAGTTCTTCTAATTCCTGTTCATTATCGTAGAACGGATAAAGATACAGCAAATCGAGCAATGCCTTTTCGGGCGTGGCAAAATGTATGGTACGGTTGTCTGCCATTGGCTTCAATTCGTACCCGAATAGCAGGTTCTCTTTGACATTCTTATAAGAATATTCTCCAAAGTCATTGATGAACGAAGTTGTTTTCAGGGTTGTTACATTGGTAACCTGTATGACCGATTCCGGTATCATTCCGTAGAACGATAAGGCTGTGTGCAGGCTGATATAGGATGGACGGTATATTCGATTGGCAAAATAAAGGGCATAATCCGGTTTGTTCTTATATTCAGAAAAGGCAAAAAAGCCCCGCCTTAACCGGATAAGATAGCCCTTTTTGGTCCAACGGGTAAAGTTATTGCGGTCAAAATCAGGTTGCCATGCATATACCTGATAGATGTTGAAGCATGCCAAATCGAACATCTTAGCCTTAAATTCCAGAAAGGTCATTTTTGTTTTATTTCTATTATGCTGCAAATATAATGCATTTTAGAAATAAAATGAAATATTGTGATAAAAGAAATGAGGTATCACTCCCATAATTGCAACCAGGTTGCGAGAATTTCCCCCTATTTTTGCCCTATATAAAGTTTCATTATGGCAAGAATCAAAAAACTAGAGATAGAGTCTAATTATAATTGTAGCGACGATAGCTGTTGCGGATGTGAAAAAACCGGTGCGGCTGCACTTCCTGAAGAATCTACGTGGAAAAGATACCTACCGGTGACCGCCACAGGCATTCTTTTCGTTATCGGCATTCTGCTTGACTCCCTGTTCAAGCCCGCATTCTTCACCGGCACCACCCGCCTGGTATGGTATATTGCCGCGTATCTTCCTGTTGCTTTGCCTGCCTTCAGGCATGCGGGCAACGCCATAGCGCAAAAAAATTTCTTCAACGAATTTACCCTGATGATCGTCGCCACCCTGGGCGCGTTCTTTATCGGCGAGTATCCCGAGGGAGTTGCCGTGATGCTGTTCTACACTGTGGGCGATCTATTTCAGGAGTCGGCTGTCCGCAAGGCACGGAGGAACATTCAAACGCTGCTGGATGTTCGTCCCGACACGGCGACGGTCGTCCGTAACGGGGTAACCACCACCGTCTCGCCGGAAGAGGTCTCCATTGGAGAAACCATTCAGGCAAAGGTGGGCGAGAAGATCCCGCTCGATGGGACTCTGTTATCGCCCAGGGGAAGCTTCAACACCTCCGCACTCACCGGCGAGAGCGTTCCCCGTACCATCCACGATGGCGAAACGGTGCTTGCGGGCATGGTGAACCTGAACCAACTGGTAGAGGTCCGTGTAGAGAAAGCGTATGCCGACAGCTCCTTGTCCCGTGTGCTGGAGATGGTGCAGGAGGCCACCTCCCGCAAGGCAAAGACGGAGCTTTTTATCCGTTCGTTTGCCCGGATCTACACCCCCATCGTCTTCGCCCTCGCGCTGGCCATCACGGTGATTCCCTCCTTCATCGTTCCGGGTTACGTTTTTGACGACTGGCTTTACCGGGCACTGGTGTTCCTGGTTATCTCCTGCCCGTGCGCCCTCGTCATCTCCGTCCCGCTGAGTTATTTTGGCGGTATCGGCGCCGCATCCCGAAACGGTATCCTGTTCAAAGGAGCCAATTACATCGACATCATCGCCAAAGTTAATACTGTGGTGATCGACAAGACAGGGACCCTCACCGAAGGGGTATTCCAGGTAAAGAAAATGGAACCGGTCTATCCGGAAAAAGAGAGAATGGCCGGGTATGCCGTCGCCCTCGAATCGAAATCGAACCACCCGGTCGCCAAAGCCATCGTGGAGCACTTCCCGCATATCATGCCTGGTGACTACCGCCTGGAAGATGTCAAAGAGATTGCCGGCCACGGTATGGGCGGCATTGTGGATGGTCACACGGTGTTGGCAGGAAATGCCAGGTTGATGCGGATGCACGACATAAAGTACGATCCGGGTGTGGACGATATCCGGGAGACCGTGGTGCTGGTCGCCATCGACCAGCAATACGCCGGATACCTTGTGATTGCCGATCAGGTAAAAGCAGATGCGGGAAGCGTCATCCAGCGGTTGAAGCAGTTGGGCATCCATACCACGGTGATGCTAAGCGGCGACAGGTCGTCCATCGTGCAGGATGTGGCTGAGAGGTTAAAAGTGGATAAGGCCTACGGCGATTTGTTGCCGGAAGACAAGGTAAAGTATATCGAGGAGCTGAAGAAAGAGTCGTCGAACGTGGTAGCCTTCGTCGGCGATGGCATCAACGACGCACCGGCGCTGGCATTGAGCGACGTGGGCATAGCCATGGGAGGGATGGGTTCTGATGCTGCTATCGAGATAGCCGACGTGGTGATCCAGACCGACCAGCCCTCGAAGATCGCAACCGCCATACAGATAGCCCGTTCCACCCGCGCAATCGTCATTCAAAATATCGTCTTTGCGCTGGGCGTAAAATTTCTCATTATGTTGTTAGGCGCCTTCGGCATTGCCAGCATGTGGGAAGCGGTCTTCGCCGACGTGGGCGTCTCCCTGATAGCCATCCTCAACGCAGTGCGGATACTGAGGAAAGACTTCACCAAAAGTTAGGTTACCTGCGTCTACTTTCTCCTCAAGCTTTAATTCAATTATATTTGTGTTCCTTCGATGCGCATGCCAATCAAAAGTCAAAGTTCCGGTAGCGAAGCTGTTTTCTGTCCGATTTCTGTTTCTTCCCTTCCAATCGTTTTTGAATGGAGGCAAAAGTAGGTTTGGTGGCAACCCTTTTTCTTTTCGGAGTCAGTGCCTGCCGGATAAGTTGGCTGAACCGGGTTGTCACAGCCTTCTTGTTCATCCACTGGGTACGTTCCGATTCGCTGCTGATCTGCAACACCCCATTCTTGTTCACACGATTAGACAGCTTTTCAAGAATCAGTCGTTTCTGGTCCTCGTCGAGCGTGTCCGACGCGTTTACATCAAACGACAACAGCACCTTGGACGAGACCTTGTTCACGTTCTGTCCCCCACTCCCACTGCTTCTGGCAGCGGTAAAAACACACTCCTCAATCAATTTTTCTATATCGATATCCATTGTTCCTGCATTTGACAATACACCGACAAATTTACCCTTTTGTTTGCTAAATGAACGTCTCTGAAAAATGTTTTTGCGAACCCTTGCCCGTTTTATCCGACAGTTTTTCCTCTTATATTCTGCGTACACTCACCCGTTCTATAAGTCCAGTATAAGCCGTGTTTCAGTCATATTGATACCACACTTTTTAGCCAATAAGGAGTATTTGTACTCAATCTCTCCAACGTTCGCCGGATCCATGGCCGCCTTGAATTTGACGAACCATTCTTTGTCGCCTATCTTTACAAACACTTTAGGTCTTGCCCCACCAGAGGTACCACCATGTGCATATAATGTGTCAAGGAATTCACCATCAGGCTGTCATCAAATACTCCAAAGCCTCCGTTAAACGGTGTTCGTTTTGCAATAAATAGCTCTGTATCTTTCCAACAAAATTCAATTTGAGAAAGAAATAAAACAAATCTACATTTCCTCCAAAGACAAACAGAGTGTATCAATCTGATAATTAGGAAGAAGTTTATTTTTGAGGTGTTCTGTTTTTTTGGCCAGTAGTTCGGGTTTAAAATTTTTCTTCTGTCGTTTTACTTCGGCAACCAGTGCCTGATTCTTTTCCAGTTTCAATGCGACAATGTCGATTTCATCCTGATTACCCCTGAGCTCCCACCAAGAGCCAATGTCGCGATATTGGAGACTTTCTGCAAGTTGTTGCTTGAAATACCGTTCCAGCATGATGCCGGAATAGGTAGGATAATCAGACCGAATAATAGATTCCAGTGCTTTGAAGTTTTTAATCTCTATCATGGAACGGTGCCGATCGAAATAGTTGAACCAAAAACGAATAAAATTATCCTGTATCTCGTAACGGACCGCCTGACTTCCTGGCTTTGCCAATATTGGTCGGTGGCGGACAATGATATTGTAATCTTCGATCAACCGCTTGATTTGACCACCAATACTTTTATTTCCTAATGCGGCTTCAATTTCAGGTTGCGTGTTGATACCACTTGATATGGCACTTAAAATAGAAAAATAAATCACATGATTTTTTCCGAACTCTTCTATCAATAAGTTCTTTCCCTCATCGGTAAAAGGAGAATTTTCACGCACCATAAACGAAATCATTTCATCCACGCTTAGCGTGATGTTATCATAAAACAACTCCACGTATTTAGGAACGCCGCCGGTGAAAGAATAGAGGGCGAGTAAGTCGTCATTGGTATAGTTCGGGTTGTTGTCGCGTATTATCTCTTTCAGCGTGACCAGGTCAAAAGCCGATAACTTAATGGTATTATCTGCCCTGCCAAATAAAGGTTCCTTTTTGTCCTGGAATATTTTCTGCATCAATGAATAAATAGAACCTGCTACGATCAGGTTCATTTTGGATTTCTTCTGATACATGTCCCAGATATTCTGCATATCGCTATACACCGATTCATTGATATTATAGAATTCCTGAAACTCATCTATAACCAGATTGAACGCCCTGGTGGAGGCCAACTCCATCAGGTATTGAAATAATGAACGGAATGTACGTATCTCAGACGGTACAAACAGATCAAGCGATTGGGAGATAATTGGAATATATTCCGCGCAAAGCGAAGCTTCGGCCTTGCGACCAACAAACAGATAGACTGTGGGGAGTCCTTCAACCGATTTCATGACAAGACTGGTTTTTCCAATACGCCTTCTGCCCGTCACTACTGTCATACGGGAATGGTCACTGAACGACAAATTTTGTATTCGTCGGAGTTCGGCCAACTCACTCGTCCGGTTATAGAATTTCATATCAACGCTGTTTAGTTACGACCGTAACAGTTACGGTGGTTACAAAGTTAATAAAATTTTGATGTGATACAATTCCACAAGCTGAATATCATGAAATTATACAAATTGAATGCGATTGTACTTTAATCTAATTTCGACAGTTCCAATTTTTTCGGATCTATTTTCAGATATTTGATCCGTTCGCGGCGCCAGGTATATACCACGTGAATAGAACCATCTTTTCCCTGAATAACCGAGGGATAAGAATACTGCCCCAGGGGGGAATCTTCGGGCACAAGGGCTGCTAACCACTCTTTTCCATCTTTCGACAGGGCAATGTTTAATGGGGTTCTGGGCCCTTTACCGGTGCCGCCGGGGGGTATCACGTGGTTGTAAACCAGAAGTTGGCGGCCGTCGCTCAGCGTTACGGCATCTGTTCCGGAATTGTTGTTGGGCAGGCCGGAGAGTGTCATCTCGCTCCAGGTCTCACCGCCGTCGTGCGACCAGGATTCGGCCAGCTTCCCTTCCCGGGTTCTGCAAATCATCTGCAGCGAACCGTCTTCGTAAGTTAAAATACTGGGCTGGATGGCCCTGATGGCTTTCCCGTCGTTGATGGGACCGACCTTCCTCCAGGTCTTGCCTTTGTCTTCGGTGATCTCGAAGTGTACTCTCCAGCCAGGGCTCCCCTCAAGGCTGGAAGGGCAGATCATCTTGTTACACACCATCACCGGCTTGTTCTTTACGGGTCCGATAAAGCCTTCCGGAAGATGTTCCGGTTCAGACCAGGTGACGCCGTGATCAAAAGAACGGACCAGGTGCCCTGTCCAGTCGCTCACCGAACTTCCTATCTTATAAAAGAGTAGCAGCTCTTCGCCGGGAACCTGAAAGAGCACCGGGTTCCAGCAGGCTTTCCGGAGCGTATCGCTGAGGATACCATTGGCTACCGATACCGGTGCCGTCCACTGCTCATCCACCTTTCGGGTAACCCATATCTCCACGTCGGGATTTCTCTCTTTGGTCCCTCCAAAGAAGGCGGCAACAAGTCCCTTGGGTGTCTCTGCGATGGTGCTGGCATGACATTCCGGAAAGGGAGCGGTTTCATAGAGAAACTCTTCCTTCACGATTCCTTTCCGCCAACGGCCCATACCCGGATCCAGTTCCATGCTGAAATGATAATCACCGGAACCTATTTCACACACGAAGGAGTCGCCCCCGGTTCTCACGTTCAGAATTCCTTCCCCACTTTTTAACGCTTTGCCTCCCTCTTTGATATGCAGGCTATTGAGCGGAAAATGAACCTCTGCAGTACTGTTGGCCGGTACTTTGATATTCCATTCCAGCTGTTGAAAATTCTTCTTCCAATGACTCTCTACCTCACCGTACGGAGTTTTGTAGGAAGCATCCACATACGATAATTTCTCAATATCGAAGTTGGGCTTCATGATGATCTTCTTGAAGGCAACCTGCTGTTCGTCGGACTTGATTCCTGCCAGATTCTCGAAGCCAAAAGGAATAAAGTCACCCAGCAGCATCACGTGATTCCCCGAGTTCATCTCCGGGTTTGCGGTATCGCCATTCCAGAGTTCCCAGATGGTTGTCGCTCCCTTTTTGGCCATATAACCCCAGCTGGGATAGGTGTCATTGGATGCCAGCTGAAAAGCGATATCAGCCCTTCCTATTCGGGCAAACTCCTTCAGGATCCACTGTGAGCCGATTACTCCCGTGGTGATGTGGGCACTGTATTGGTTGTTCTCCAGGATGCCATTCACCAGATGTTTCTCCACGGCTGGTATAGAGGCTTCGGGAATCATTCCGAATGCCAATGGCAACAGATTGGCAGTTGCCGTATTGTTACCGTAATAAAGGCTGTCGGCATGAAAGAAGGTATCATTGAACCCTTGCTTCACCTTCCCTGCCAGTGTACCAAAGCGGTCGGCATCCTCCGGAAGGTTTTGCAACAGGGCAAACTTCTTCATCAGTTCAAGAATCTTGAAATAGTATGCCGTGGCGATCAACTCGCCATTGGTAATGCGATTCGGGTCCTGTGCGTGAATCAGCTCCGGTGATTCAGGCGGCACGCACCAGTCGCCATACTTATCGCGCGGCATCAGATAATCAGCGGTCATATATTCCTCTTTCATATGGCGGACCCACCTTTTCATGCTTTCGTAGTTTTTCTCAATCGGTTTCAGATTACCGAACTGCCTGTAAAGCATATCGGCATTGAAAAAGAAAGCGGCAGGCCAGGTGACGACATCCGAATAGTAGTTCCAGAAAGCGGGGGCCACATCGGGAATGGTGCCATCCTCACGCTGTGATTCACGGATATCATCGATCCATTTGCTGTAAAGCTGCACATGCTCGAAGAGATAACTCTCACCCAGCCCCCCCATTGTCCGGTCACCCAGCCAGGGCTGACGTTCGTTCCGCTGGGGACAGTCGATAGGCATTCCCTTGTAGTTGCCCCGTATTCCCCAGAACGCATTTTTCATGACCTGGTTGATAACCGGGTCTGATGTTTCAATCGTGCCGATGAGTTCCATCTGATCGTTGACCACCTCACCGGTAAAATGATCTTTGGATATCTCACCCGGGTATCCGGTTACCTCCACATACCTGAAACCGTGGTAGACAAATACTGGAGCCCATTCCTCCGTACCTTTGCCCTTGAGAATATATTTGTCGGTCACCCGCGCATCCCGCAGGTTATCCAGATAGAGGTTGCCGTCCGGCTGCACTATCTCGGCAAAACGAAGCTGTACGGTGTCTCCCTCGTTCCCTTTCACCTTCATCCGGATCCAGCCGACCATATTCTGTCCCATATCCAGGATATACTTGCCCTCTTCAAGCCGCGTGATTGAGAGAGGTTTCAGGGTGTCGACCACCTTCATTCCTTCCATCATCTGCGCCCTGAGCGTCCCGTAGGGGATGGCCACACGTTCTGCGGACTCCCAGGAGGAATCATCGTATCCTACTTCACTCCATCCGGTCAGCTCTTTCCGTGCATCATACTCTTCTCCGTCGTACTCGTTATTGCTTCGGATGGGCCCGTCGGCATTTATTTTCCAGGATGTGTCGCTGCCGATCACCTCTCTGCTTCCATCTTCATACGCTATATAAAAAGCGAGGCGCACCTTTGGATAACCGAAGGTAGGTATCTTGTAAGGCTTATAATCCTGTCTCATGGTGTAGTAGCGGCCGTTACCGAGGGTCACGCCCATGGCATTGCCATTTTCTTTTAGCAACGATGTGACATCGTAGCTGTTATAGAGCAGCGTCTGCCTGTAATCGGTCGGTGCCGGTGCCAGCACCTGATCCCCTACCCGCTTTCCATTCAGAAAGAGCTCGTAGAGTCCTTGTCCCGAGAGATGTACCACCGCATGCTTTACCGGCTTCTTCACTTCAAACTCTTTCCGAAGGTAGCGTGCTGAGAGTCGCGACCATTGTGTTTCCGAGTCCCACGCTGAGGCTCTGTCCATTCCTATCCAACGCGACTTCCAGTCGTTCTCTGAAAAGAGCCCTGTACACCAGTAGGCGAAGCTGCTTTCTATTGATTTGCCCTGGCTGGTAATTACGCTTACCTTCCAGTAGTAAAGAGTACTGCGTTTCAGGGGTTCTCCTTCAAACAGCACCCATTGCGATTGATCTGATTCCACCACTCCCGAATCCCATATATCAGCGATGTCCTGATCCAGTTTTTCGCGGGAAGAAGCAACCACAATGCGGTAAGCGTGCTGCATGACATTCCGTTCTCCCTCGGCAAAAATACGCCAGCTGAACCTTGGGTTCCTGCTGTCTATGCCTACCGGATTTTCAAGTGCTTCCACCCGCAGATCACCTACTCTCAGACTGGCTTCTACTGGAGTAACTGATGATAAAAGCAGGATGATCGATATAACAATTGCGCTCCCCTTCATGGTGTATGATTTTTTATTTCTTTATTTTTTCCTGAGCATCAGGAAGTCTGGTCCAATCCGTATCTATGTAATCGCTTGATGCATCCACCGCGATCAACACCCTGTCGTTACCGTAATGAAAACCTTCATCGAGGGAAAACTTCGCAATTTTATTGTCAAATGTTCCAATGAATTCAAGGTTTCCATTCTTCGGCAAATACCACCATATATTTTTCTTGCTGCCCGATATTTTTGTCAGATCGATCTCCATCGGCCGGCTACTGTAGTTATATACCAGCAGGTAATCGTTGCCGCGGGTGGCGATGAGCCGGTCGTACATGATGCCGTTTGTGCCGGCAATCACCGACTGGTCGGGTACCCTCTCAAAAAACGGGAAGGTGAGCATCAGATTTTTGAGGTACTTCATCTGGTTCATACCTGGATCTTCCAGCGCTTCATACCAAGTCTTCTGCGCTCCGTACGCACCACCAATCCCATCTTTCTTCATCTGCATGATGGAGTTATGTCCGTATGTGTGGCCGAAGGAGCCGGCAAAAACCGACCAGTAGGCATAGCGGCGTACATCATTGTCGTTCCATTTAATCTCGTTCGCGTCGTGCAGTCCGTGGGGAATATCTTCATATATCGGCTCTCCGTCGATCACCGGCTTCCGCGGTTCCAGGGCATTGTTGCTCTCCACAAAACGCCAGTTGTCCTCCTCGGTATTTTCGATGATGGGATAATCGCCATCTCCCTTGCGCTGTCCGTAACGACGGTGTCCCGACTGGAACATATTGAAATCAAGCCACTTCTCGTTATTGAACCAGACACCCGACATGGTTCTGCCACGAGGATGGAAGGTCATCAGATGATTGTCGTCATTTGCATCGATGCTTTTGGCCAGAGACTGCCACACTTCGGTTTTTACATCACCCCGGATATCGCCTCCAATCAGCCAGATGATATTGGGATTATTCCGATACCTTTTGGCAAGAAATTCGCCGTAGACACGGGCTTCTTCCACATTCATTTTTCCCTGCTGTACGGGGCTTCCCCACACACAGACCATCCCGATATATATTCCTTTTCGCGCGGCGGTCTCAATGATGTAATCCATGTGATCCCAATATCCATACTCGCCCTCCTCGTCAATATTTGTAAAATCAAAACCGTGAGGCAGTGCCCATTTGCCATAGGTGTTTATGGCCGGCATGGTATTCATGACCATCACCTGCACAACGTTATATCCTTTCTGCCGGCACTGCTCCAGGTAGTATTCTGCTTCATCCCTGTTTAGCCGTGCCGGAAGATACCAGCCGGTATCACCCAACCAGAAAAAGGGTGTTCCATTTTCATGCTGCAGGTAACGGTTTCCTTTATTTACCTGTAATTTTCCGTTTTCCCATGGGATATAGGTCTCCTGTGCCATGGCAGCGTCAACCAGAAAAAGACTAATTACTATTGTAATCAGATATTTACCCTTCCTCATCTCCTATTTATTTTATTGATTCCTTTAATTTTTCTATTTCCAATGCTGCCAGGATAAACGATCCGGTTGACTTGGGATCATTTTCTATCACCGGCTCGCTGATATAGTATTCGAATGAGCCATCCCTGGGGTGGCCTGTTATGCCATTTCCTCCCAGGCCGGCTACTGCACAGCAGTTCGTAATTGTGTAGGTGCCATCTTCTTCGGGCTTGATAAAATTATGGATAATGCCTTCAAACCCCTTTAGCGCTGTTTCCCGGTAACTTTCATCGATATAATTGTTATTCAATGCCTTTGCCAGGAAATAGACAAAGAGGGAAGATGCCGACGATTCCAGATAATTTTCTTCCCTGTCGCCCTGATCGGTCACCTGATACCAGGTACCGGACTGAGGATCCTGATATTTCTGGATTCCCGATGCCAGCCTTTCTGCTATCTCCAGTAGGCTGTCACGCCCCGGATGATCCTTCGGCAGGTAGTCGAGCACATCCACGATGGCTGCACCGTACCATCCCATGCTGCGCGACCAGAATCCGGGGGATGTGCCGGTCCCTTTATCGGCCCAAGCCTGCTGTCGCGACTCATCCCATCCGTGATAAAAGAGTCCGCTCTCCTTGTCATAAGTATGGGTATCGATCAGTGTTATCTGATGGACCACATCGTCGAACAGGGCTGGTTCGTCAAAGGTCGCCGCATATTGTGCCAGAAAGGGTGATGCCATATAAATACCGTCGAGCCACATCTGATGGGGGTATTTGAGTTTGTGCCAAAAGCCGCCCTCCGATGTACGCGGATGGGTCAACGATTGGGTATACAGGGTGTCGATTGCTTTCTTATAACGGGTGTCGCCGGTTTCAGCATATAAATCGAACAATATTTTCCCCGGACTGAGGTGGTCGATATTGTATGAATCCATCGAATAGGTCTTGATGTTTCCATTCGTGGTGATCAGACTGTCGGCATATCCTTTGGCATAATCAAAATATTGCAGATCTCCCGTTTCCTTCCATAATTCGATCATTGACTTGGCCACCAGTCCGAACGTATAACTCCATTTGGGTTTTGCGGCATTCTCTATCATCCATAACGCCGGAAAGCGGGTCATTTCGGAGACAGCCATTTTTTCAGACCAGCGCTGCTCTGCAGCTTTTTCACCGCCCTTGCAGGAGAGCAGCGACAATGATGCGGCAGCGGCGACGATAAACATAATATTTTTCAGATACTTCATACTCTAATTCATTTGGATAAAAATCATCTCCGATAGAGAATATATGATTTGCCCTTTTCAGTCTTCAGATCATAGGTATACACATCTGGCAAAACCGGCTCATTCAGTTTTACCTCAGCATGATTCAGCGGCTCAGGAATAACCGGCGTATCGTATAATCTGTTGTTATTTTCACCTTTTGCTTTTCTCAATCCCTTCCCTTTCAGTTTGCTGTTTGAGCGGATACGGCAGTTACCTCCGTTTTTTGAGGTGATCCTGACCTCACTGACCGCTCCTTCGCGCCATTGGATGTCCAGTTCAAACCCTCCCCGGGCGAGTAGCCCTTTTATATGTCCCTCCTGCCAGTTATCGGGTAGCGCAGGAAGCAGATAGATAAAACCATCGTAGCTCTGCATCAGCATCTCGGCAATACCAGCTGTACATCCGAAGTTACCATCAATCTGAAAGGGAGGATGTGCATCAAACAGGTTGGGATAGGTACCACCGGGACCTGAATTCTCTCTTACCAGCGTAAGCTGATCGGTGATCAGCTGATAGGCCTGATTGCCATCCAACAGGCGTGCCCACAGGCAGACCTTCCAGCCCATCGACCAGCCTGTGGAGGGACCTTTCCGGTGAACAAGCGAGGTACGTGCCGCATCAAACAGTTCAGGAGTACGAAAGGGAGATATCTGATTACTCGGGAACAAGCCGTATAAATGGGATACATGCCTATGGGTATCCTTCGGATCATCCCAGTCGTGCATCCACTCCTGCAGTTGTCCCCACCTTCCTATCTGCATGGGAGCCATCTCGGCAAGCCTACTTTTCAGGTGAGAAGCATAATCCGCATCCCTGTTCAATACCTCGGAAGCATCTATTACTGCGTTCCATAAGTCAAAGATAAGCTGGTTGTCCATGGTGACTCCGGCTGCAGTCGTTGACTTTCCCCCGCTGCCGGCATGCACATTCTCGGGGGAGTTGGAGGGAGCCACCACCAGCCAACCATTTTCAGGCTCATATACCATATTTTGATCAAAAAAGAGTGCTGCCCCTTTTAATATCGGATAAGCTTCCTGCAGGAAGCCTGTATCGCCGGTATAGAGATAATGCTCCCACAAATGTCGACTTAGCCAGGCTCCGCCGGAGGGCCACATTCCCGAAGCGGCTCTGTCTACCGGTCCTGTTATTCGCCATATATCGGTGTTGTGATGAAGCACCCATCCATCTGTGCCATACATAACCTTTGCAGTCTCCCTGCCAGTCTCTGCAATCTCCTGGATCAACCTGAAGAGCGGCTTGTTCAGTTCCTGCAGGTTGGTTACCTCCGCCGGCCAGTAATTCATTTCAAGATTGATGTTGGTGGTATATTTGCTGTCCCATGAGGGAAACAGCGCGTCGTTCCAGATTCCCTGCAGGTTTGCCGGTTGTCCCCCAGGCTGGGAGCTGGATATAAGCAGGTACCTGCCAAAGAGAAAATAGGTTGCTACCAGATATGAATCATTGGTTTCCTTAAATCTTGAAATTCGCTGATCTGTAGGAATGTCTGCATATTTATCTTCTCCCAGAAACAAAGTGGTCCTGTCTAAAAACTGCCGGTAATAGGTTACATGCGCTTTCTTCGATTCAAAATAATCATTTGCTTTTGCTTCTTCCATGTAATCAGCTACACGCTTCACCTCATCACCCGTAATATCCTGATAGTTGATAAAGTTTGTGGCAATGGAAACATACAGGATCACCTCATTGGCATTTTCAACGGATATCACGCCATCCTGATAATTGACTTTTCCTCCGGAAGCTTCTACCGACGTGCGTCCCTGAAATCTCACCCTGCCCGACACCCTCTCGTGGGTGGATGTAACTCCAGACAGAGAGATGTAATCTGCTCCTGTGGCAATCTTTACATCCCTGTGCGGTGAGGTGAGCTGTGCGTTAAAAGTAAGTGCATTTTTTTTATCCGATATGATCCTGATCTGCAAAACCTGATCGGTAAAAGAGGTAATATATTCCCTGGTATAGGTAACGTCTCCTACTTTATAGGAGATCATGGCAACGGCCGAGTCCAGATCCAGTTCCCGGTAATAATTGGTGTATTCACCATGACCGGGAAAAGACAATCTTAAATCGCCAAAAGGCTGATAGGGCATCCCGGAATTTGTATTTGACATTACTTTTTCGGTCGCCAGGTCCTGCGCCTCCTGATATTTACCTGCGAACACCAGATCACGTACCTTGGGAATATTTTCCAGTGCTTCCGGATTCGCGTTGCTGTTGGGCCTTCCTGCCCAGATGGTCTCTTCATTCAGCTGAATCTGATCGATAGCCGGATTACCATACACCATGGCTCCTATCCTGCCGTTCCCCAAGGGGAGCGCCTCGGTCCATGCTACTGCCGGTTTATCGTACCACAGCTTGTGCACCTGTCCAAAGATTCCTGAAACGGGCATCAGTAGGACAATACACAAAATATACTTTATCTGGTTCTTTATCATCTTATCTGTTTCTAACGATTCATTATATAGGCAGCCTGTCGTACTAATTCATTTTTTGCCTTTTTTCTTTTCCTCATTTACCTTGTTGACAAAATCTTTGTACAACTGGCGCCAGTTTCTGCCATTCCCGATCAGATACTGCTCACACTTTGTTTTATAAATCTCAAAGATGGCCGAGATCTGATTCATATTTTTGTAATCGATGGCCTGTTCGCGTGCCTCTTTGAGATGTGATAATATTGTTGCTTCTTCTTCAGCCGTTAAATCAGGAACAATTGCCTTGTAGCCACGCAGGGTAAAGTCGACCTTACCTACCGTATATTTATCAAGAATAGTCTCTACCTGGGGTTCTGTCAGTACGCGTCGCAGCCCGTTCATCAGTTTCTGATGTACCTCTTTAGGGATTGTAGAATTGACGATCATCTGCCGGTCGAGTTGACTGAGCGGGTTGCCTGTAACCGGGTTTATTCCATCGGGCACCAGTGTGTAGGGATGGGTGTTGTGCCAGTCCCTTACAGCTTTTAAATGATTATATATCAACGTATTTAAAAAAGAAATATCCTTTTGATCCTCCAGTTCGAGCGAGGCAACCCATCCTGCCGCTTTTTCTTCTAAGGAGAGATCGGATAACAGCTCTCTGTAACGGTCCTTATCAAAATATTTTGACAGCTCCCCAAAGGATTTAATGGCATGATCGGGATACAATTCGCCCTTTTTGCCAAATATCTTTAAATCATCTTCAGACTCTGTCGTGATTTTACTCTCATCTATTTTCCGTGCGTCCAATGAGAAAAGGTTATCAAAAAAGTCATAGACAGCCTTCCTCTTGTTTATCCCATAATCATGACCTTCTTCGGGCAGATGTACATTTTGCACCTTTTCGCGCACACCGTACAGATCATATACCTTTTGCAGGTATGGGAACTCCAGCGTAGGTACACTGGCTGTCCAGTCACCACCATCCGACACCACCAACAGCGGACGGGGAGCAAACATGGCGATCAGCTCCGCATTGTTGGTCCCTCCACAGGAGAGGGTAACCGGCATACCGCTTTCGCAGGGGCAGCCCCCATCGAAATGAGATGCCACCATCACCACCGGTGCTACCGCTTTATAGCGATCGTCGAGCACCGAAAGCAGGATGGTTTGAGAACCTCCGCCTGAACCACCTGTCGCTCCCACTCTCTCCCTGTCTGCATCGCCTCTTGTGAGGATGTAATCGAGGATGGTGATGCCGTTCATTGCCTGAATCATATGGGCAGCACTGGAGCGATGAGCAGCGTTGCCCACCTGCAGAGCGGATTCGCCCCATCCGAACAGGTCGTAGCTCACTGTAATGGCTCCCATTCTCGCAAGTGTGCCCATTCTGAGTTGTTGCTCCTCGCGATAACGGCCATCTGCAAAATGTCCGTTGGGTGAAATAATGACGGCATGCTTTCCCTTGGATAAAGGAGCATAGATGGAGCCGGCCACATAGAGTCCCGGTAATGTTTCAATGGCAAAATTCTGTACCGAGTATCCATCAAATTTTCGGATTTTCGATAAAATAGGTTTTGTTTGCACCCTCTTTGCAAGGAGCGAGTCTATGCCGAGGTTTTCTCTGACTTCACGTTGCAGACACTCTTTTCGTTGCTCCCAGCCCTCTTTATCGGGGTAGAGAGACAGCAGGTGGGAGAGCATCTTTTCACCATCTTCCGGTGTTCTGCGTGCATATTCATAACGCTTCAGCTTATAGTGTTTATCACCCTGTTTTACAAACTTATAATCAAAGGGCGCCAGTACGTTTGTCAGTGACTCTTCCACTGAATAAGGCCGGATCCTGAAGTCGGCATAAGGTAGCACCAAACCTGCCGTATCAATATCATAGGAAAGCTTCACCTCAAATCTGACGGAGATATCCTTTAAAACATCGCTCAACGATCTTTCGAACCTGTTCTCATACACCTGTTGAGAATGACAGATCGTTGTGGTTGCGATCAACAGCAACAATCCTATTCCTGCTCTCTTTTTCATTGTTATTCAATTATCGGGTTGGTCTTATCTTTGCTCTCAGCATCCAGGACAGTGCCGATTCTGCCAAAATAGTTATTTTTCAGTACGATCCCTTCATTCTTGCCATCTAGCTGTATAAACGACCTGTTTCCCGGCATGGGAAAGCAGCCCTGAATAAACAGATCTTTTGAATCTTTGACGGAAATCAACGGCTTGTCGACATCTGGTGTCCCAGTAGATACATTGTGCATGGCAATATTTTCTGAATTCAGCACTGTAAAAGGCGATGAACTATCGATACGTACATCTCTCAAAAAGATATTTTTTGCATAATCGATTCTGACTCCTTCCTTAGACTGGATATTGATATCACTAAACGTTATGTCTGAGACAGCTATCTCTTCCAGGCCGATAATCTCGATGGCCCTGTTCACTTCCGAACCGGTAAGTCCCGAAATATGAATATTCCTGAATATGGGCGTTCTCTCCGAAACTGGCTCAGGATCCATGTTGCTGTATTTCAGGTTCATAATGATTGCCTCCTGCTGTATGTTCTTCATCACGATATTATTTACCCTGATCTCCTCCACAATGCCACCCCTGCCACGGGTGGATTTAAGCCTGATCCCCCTGTCGGTTCCGTCAAACACACAGTTTGAGATCGTAACTTTTCTCACATCGCCGCTCATTTCGCTTCCTATGACCACCCCGCCATGTCCTGCAAGCATGGTACAGTTTGTGATGGTAATATTTTCGCAGGGAACCGCCAGGTTGCGTGCCTGCTCATCGCGTCCCGATTTCAGGGTGATACAATCATCTCCCACCGTAATGTGACAATCGGAGATATGTACATTTTTACAGGAGGAGGGATTGATGCCGTCGGTGTTGGGTGAATCGGGGTTGTTGATTGTCACACCGGTGACGGTGATGTTCTCACAAAATTCCGGGTTGATGGTCCAGAAGGGTGAGTTGATTACCGTTACCCCCTCTATGCGGATATTATTACAGCGGAGGGTCTGAAACAGCGGGGGCCTGAAAAAACGACGGTCCAGCGTACCTGTAAAATCCGAATTTGTCAGCCTGTGAAGTTCCTCCACATCATTCTCCTTCTCCCATAGTGGCTGATATTTGTTGAGATCTCTTTTCCCGTTATCTCGGAGATCCACGATCACACGATAGAATTCATTCCACCATTTTTTTCCCTGTCCATCAATGGTGCCTCTTCCTTTAATGGTTATGTTCTCCTCCTCCACAGCATAAAACAGTGGTGAGAAACTCTTCATGACCACTCCTTCGTACCGCATCTCGACGAAAGGAAGGTAGTCATCAAAATGATCTGAAAAGAGCAGGGTTGCACCCGACTCGAGTTCGATCGTGATGTTGCTTTTTAGTTTGATTGCACCGGTGAGGTACTTTCCTGCCGGGAAATAGAGCGTTCCACCGCCTTTCCCCGACAACCCCGCAATGGTAGCATTGATCAGCCCGGTATTGATTGTTTTGCCGCGATCGTCAGCGCCGGCCAGTTTCATATTCACTGTTTCGGCAGATAGCGGCGACAGGATCAGGAGGCTTAGCAGTACCATGCATGGCAAAGAGATTTGTTTCATACTATATTTCTTTAAGATGTGACGACTTTTATCATGATTGAACGAGAGCAGACCGTTGGGGCTGTTACCGCTTGATGCTGAATGAATGTTTTCCACTACCGGCCGTGACCTCCTCTTTGTTGGGAAGGATAATGGTTGCCTCGGTATTGACCGGAATCTGCACATTGAGTGTAAAGATACCATTTTTCAGGTTCCAGTCCACCGCAATTTTCCCGTATAATGTTTCTGTTGAAGCAGACACATAGGTCAGATCACCCACTACCTGAGGTGCAATCCTGAACTTCTTATAGCCCGGGTTATCGATATCCGGCTGTATTCCAGCCAGCCATGCAAAGAACCACTCATCGATCTGTCCCATCATGAAATGGTTCCACGATGTGCCTTCGCGCGGGTCCCACTGCTCAGTCAGCGTGGTAGCTCCGAACTTCACCTGAAAGCCGTATCCTGGTACTTCGTCATGATTGTGCATCTTGTACATCAGATCATTCAGATTATTCCCGGCCAGCGTCTGAAACAGGTAGCGGTTGCCCACGTCACCCGTGGTGAGCCGGTTACCCCGTTGCTGAATATCTTTCACCAGGTTGGCCAGTACAGCTTTTCTGTTTTCTTGTTCCACCAGTTCAAAAAACAGCGGAATGGCATTTGAAGCCTGGCTTCCTGATCCGTACTGAGATGTCTCCTGATTGAAGAAACGGTTGTTAAAGGCTGTTTTAACCGATTGAGCAAGCTGCTCGTAATAGGCCTTGTCATAATTATTGCCAACCATATCGGCCGCCCTGCCGAGCAGCACAAGATCCCAGTAGTAGTGTGCCGTCGCTACCAGTGGTACGGGTGTATTCTTCGAAAAGCCGGCCCTCTCTCCGTGGTAATCATACCAGTCGCCCAGTCCATGAGACACGATATGGTCCGTTGATGTGGAAGAGAGGTAATCCACATATCCCTTCATTACATCGTAGTATTCATATATCAGCGAGCTATCTCCATAGTAGAGATAATACATCCAGGGTATGATTACCGATGAGCTTCCCCACTCCGGAGAATCCCGGAAGGCACCGTCAAACTCAACATATTCGGGGGCAATGCTGGGTACCAAGCCATTGGGCAGCTGTGCATCCCTGATATCCTGCATTACTTTGGGAATAAATGTCCGCAGATTATAGTTATAGTAGAGCCCGGGGCCATTCAGGTGAACCTGTTCAAGCCAGCCCAGCTTCTCCCGGTGCGGGCAGTCGGTAAACACACTCTGCATGTTGCTTCTCACCGCGTTACCGATGATCCGGTGGGTATTGTTGAATAGGCTGTTTGAACTTTCAAATGTAGATACTTCTTCTGCCGAGTTATAGATAAAGCAGGAGTTGATCTCACTGATCTCAGGCAAGGCAGAACCACTATTTTCACTGTTTGACAGCAGGTCTGCCTGAATATATCTAAATCCATAGTAGGAAAAGCGGGGATGCCAATGCTCCTCCCCTTCGCCTTTGAGGATGTATTCGTAATAATGCCTGCTGCCTGTCTGCTTCTGACTTACCGTGCCGTCCTCATTCAATGACTCACCCGGGGTGAGACGGATCGTGTCGCCCCGGCTACCACTGACGACAATCTCCGGGAAGCCGGCAAGATTCTGTCCCATATCCATCACCTGGCGGGTATCGGAAATCTTGGTCGTCTCCAGTGGGGCAAAGCGCTCCATGATCTTTACAGGTGCAGCCTGCTGTGCTCTTAGCTTACCTCGTGGAGCCTCCTGCACCACTACCGGTTTCCATTCACTGTCGTTAAAACCGGCTTTATCCCATCCGGGCTGTTCCAGCGTGGCGTCGTAATCTTCTCCCCCATATATGCAGTTGAAGGTGATGGGAGTGTAGCTGAACTTCCAGTTTTCTCCGGACTGTACCTCCTTTACCGTTCCATCGAAATAGGTTATTCTCATTTTAAAAAACAGCGTCGGGGGCCCGAAGCTGACAAGCAACTTCCGGTACCTTCCACCCTGCACGTTGTAGAAGCCGTTCCCCAACAGGACACCAATGGCATTTGGGCCATCAACAAGATAATCGGTCACATCATACGCGTTGTAATAGACTGTCTGATCATAATCACTTAACAGTGGAGCAAACTCGCTGTCGCCAACCTTTTGTCCGTTGAGTGAAAATTCATAGAGCCCGAGGCCACTCACGTACGCCACCGCTTCTTTCACAGTTTTCTCCGAATCGAACGTGTGACGCAGGTAGATGCTTTTGTGTGATAGCGGGTTCACCTGCTCCCATACAACTTTATTCTCGGGTCTTTTAAGTACTGTAGCGTGGAACTTTCTGCCTTTGGGGAGCTTTGCATCCTCCCGTGAGATGGAACCAATCCATTTTGCATTCAGGAACAGCGATGAAGGAGCCATACGAAAGGAACTTTTCTCACTCCATTCCGAGGGAACATCTTTTTCATCCCACACCCTGACTCTCCAACGATATTTTTTAAGCGGTTCCGGTAATTTATCTCCATCATAACCTACACCCTGACTTTGAGATGATATTGTTTTTCCCGTACTTTGGAACAACACGTCCTTGCCTCCGGAAACATCAAATATTTCAATTTCATATGCGGTCTGATGTTTATCATTCTCCTTCGATATGATCCGCCATCCGAACTCAGGCCTTGTGGAAGTAACCATGAGGGGAGATTCCATCTTATCACAGGTAAGATGAACTGGCTCAAAAGCCCTGATCTGCATTGTACAGACAGAGAGCAAGCTGAGTACCAGAAGTGAAAATCGTCGTTTCATATGATTTTATAAGACATCCTTACAAACTATTTTTTCCAATCTGTCGGATCTTCCGACCACTTCCCCATCCACAAAGATGCTGAGCCCTTTGCCCTGGTGGTAACGGTCGCCCTGTTTGTCCCATACAACCGTGACAATCCGGCCATGATACAGCAGATTATCGAGGCAGAACCAGTCCCAGGTATCCTCCGGTATCAGGGGATTTACTACCAGCGTATTATCTTCCTGGGGGCGAACACCAACCAGTCCCGTGATGATCATATCGTTAAATGTGGAGTGGTTGTAATACCTGCTTCTCTCCTGATCGCCCTTCAGCCAGTAACCTGTCACCTCATCCAGGTACTCTCCAATATAAGGACGGCCTCTGTGATATTGAGACTCCACATAGCGCTCCATCAAGTGGAAATAGGTGCTGTCGTTGAGTGTACTTTGCGAATAATTGTTCATGTAGTTTGCCATGGCGGTCATGGTCTGGCTGGAGGCAAAAGGCCATACAGCTCCGTCCCATTCACAGTTACAGCATCCAGCCTGTCGGAACAGCGGATGGCGCCGTTCTGCGGTGGTCAGCCCGTAGGGTGCAAGAAATCCCTGCTCATCCTTTACCTGTTTCCATGCTACTTCATATTTCTTGTTGTCATCCGGCAGATTAAAATACCAGGGAATATATCCGATTGCCTCCCGCACGTTCGCCAGGGAGTCTCCCCGGTGCGTCTCGAAAAAGTTTAACTTTTCGCTCCATAGATTATCCATGATCAGCTCTTTGAGGGTATCTCTTTTCGAGGTGTATTTCTTCGTTTCACGCTCGTTGCCGGCCATCAGATGGATTTGGGATAAAGCATCGGCATTTCCGTACATATAACTGTTGATGGTGGGTCGGGCATATTTTTTTCTTCTGCCACCGCTGATCGACTCTTCCATGCCATCCTGCACATCGCCCTGCCAATAGAGATTGTTGGGAAGCCTGTGTGTGGTTTCCCAACGCTGATACTCTGCATCGAGATCGGGTAGCAGATCCAGCAAAAAAGCACTATCCTTGTCCACCAGATAACGATTGTAGAGGGCATCTGCCGCCCAGGAACTGAAGTTCCCGAATTTTTTCATCGGCTTCCCCTCTTCTCCCCTGTACCAGGCATGAATGTACTGATCGAGGTATTCCGGGTTGTGGAGCCATCGCGACTCATAGATATGATGGCCAAAAGCACAGGCGATCATATTATATTTATCGGCATAAGAGCGGTTTACCAGGAACTCGGTCATCACATACCCGATTGGTGTCTCCTTGAAATGTTTTCTCAGTGACCACCAACGATAGTAGTACATCTGTTCAAAATTGTGCTGCGGCGTTTCAAACAGCGGGATATTGTTTCTCATCCACTCACTCGATTCGCTGTTGGGAATAGCCTGAGCAATATTCTCATCTTCCATGCGGTTAAAATAGTCCACATGGTGACTGAAATCGTCGTAGCTTAGTATCATCCCTTCCCGATGGCCGGAATTGCTTGAGGTTTTGAGATCCCTGATATAAAATGCAGCCAATGGTTCCTTTTCTCCTGCATCAGGCAGATCTGCAAAATTATCGGCAGGTGTCTCCGGTGTTGGATGCTGACGCAGTTCACCTGTCCTGAAAACAATTCTTTCGATGGAACGGACCGGAGCAAAGAATCGCCTCACCCCCACTCTCTTTCCATCCACATAAATTGTGATTTCATTATTTGGGGCAGACAGTTCTGCTCTCACCTCATACTCTTTACCAGGCTCATACTGCATCATATTTGAGAAACGTGCGCCCCCCTTGGCACGGAAGGTACCTTCTGGTGTCAACTCCAGTCTGGAACAGGCGATCCCATTTTCATCCAGGAACTCAATCTGCAAAGTCCCATGTGCCGATTGTTCCGCCATCATTTTAAAAGAGACGCTCAGCTTGCGGGTATCAGGGATTTTTCGTTCAATCTTCGCATAATCAAAAGGATCCTGATCTTCCAGTTTCAGCCAGCTGTTTTCGCCTTTTTTTGCGAGTGACACGGGTGCCCACAGTGGAGAGTATATATTCCATTCGGTCAACTCCGAAAGTCCTTTTTTGCTGTTCAGCCGATCTTTCGCATGGGCTGTGGCCTGCAGCTTTACCGGTACGGGAATCCTTGAGACCCACATATCCTCTTTGTTCATGCTGTAAGTAACCCAAAGATCGCCATCGGGCGGAGTTCCGTTTCCTTCCTGGATTCCACGGACATACTGCGGTCCGTAGGATTTATAATTTCCGCCATATCGCATGGGAGTGATCTCGCCGTGTACCAGGTTCAGCGTGGTATACTCAATACCATCGTTGCTGGTGGAGATTGCCAGGGGCCATCTGAATTCAGCAGGATTATAGACAGTGGCATAGGTTCCATCGCTGAGGCGTTGTCCCCATATCTTGGCATTGCTGTTGATGAATCCTTTGGCTCTTTCAACCGGTTCAAGCCATGTTCTGCCGCCATCGTTGCTGACAGATGTCAGTGCATGTTTCCACAACCCCACTACACTGCTGTCGGGGAGATGATAGTAAGAAAAAGCTTTGTACTCTTTTTTAAGCGGAATAAGTGGATCATCTCTATCTGCTTCCTCCACCCACTGCATCATATAGAGCGGATTATTCAGAATTTCACGACACGCGGCTACAAATCCTTTATCTTTGCTTTTTTCAAAAAAAGGAAAATCGCTGTTCTTCTCACTGAAATTGTGGTTATACCGGATAAAATAAACAGCACCGAATGATCCATCCTTGTATATCTCTCTAACTACTCTGCCTACGCCGTTTCCATCGTTTGGATCATCTTTCTCGTCCAATGCAATTCCATAATATCCCATCGCTATCAGACGGTTCGATTTAGAAACATAAAAACCGACACGCTGATGCATGATCGCCTCTAAATCTTTTGCTGCGTTTTTATTTTCGGGCTTTGTAAAACCGTCCGGCACTTTGTATCTCGGGAACAGGACCATCGGATCGCTCCAGCTGTAACCGTCCTGCGAAGTTTGCAAAAATGTTTGCGAAGGAGGAATATGCTCCCCAACCTCGTCGGAAAGATACTCCAGATAAAAGGTACCGTTCCAGTAGGCAAGCATCGGCTGATGATTGTAGGTCCATCCATTGCCGTTTGAAGCATCGGGATACGCTCGGTTGGCACGCATCACCTGTATATTATGTACACCTACAACCGGTGATAACTGCCCGTCGTGTCGGGCAGGATTTGACCGTTCGTCTCCACTGTAATAGGGCTTTACCTGTGCATATGTGTATGGTCCTGCATATACGAGCAGAATCAAGAAGAAAAGAACAGCTACTATTTTATTCATAAATAATCAGTTTATAGAGTGTCTTTTTAGTCCTTCGACAATTGAAGCAGAAACTTTTGTGATGGTACCATGTTTGTGTCCATTTGGAATTTGGATCTCGTCAGTAACATCCACAAAGTTAATAAAATCAGATGTCTTCATAGCTCCATATATCTTTTCCCGATACATATCAAAATAAATAAGGTAGTTTTCTCCCACTCTTGTCACTGTGGGTCCTTCAATAAATTCACCTGTAAAGGAATCTGATACATTGCTATACGGCCCGACGGGAGATTTGGCAAATGCAACCTTCAGGTTTCTGTTGGGTCTTGTATTATCTTTCAGTACCAGCACATAATCGTCTGCAGATCTTTTGACGATGGTCGCATCAATCACGCTGAACCCGGGATCGAGAAAAAGTTTCGTTTCGGAAAAAGTTTCAAAATCTTTTGTTGTCAGGTAATACAACCTGTGATTGTTATCTTCATCCTCTGCTCCATTCTCAAATTTCCCCGGCACACAGGATGCCCATACAATGATATACTGATCGTTCACATCATCGTAAAAGATTTCCGGTGCCCATACATTGACGGTAGTGGTATCCGTCATGGCCGGAATCATCTGCTGCGCGGACCAATGAATCAGATCCTTCGACTGCGCATGACCGAAACCCAGATCACCCTTCCAGCTGGTTGTCCATACCAGGTGATAACTATCATCGGGACCTTTTACAATGGAAGGATCACGCATCAGCTGTTGTTTACCCAGCTCCGGTTTCAGAAATATCCCGGGAATCGAATCCCATTGATATCCATCTTCACTGTATAGATACCGAAGACCCTCGTTGGCCGGTTCATGGAAAGAAGTAAACAGGAAGAACTCTTTTTCCCCCGTGGGTGAGCAGGCAGACATCAGTAAATACAGTACTGCAACAGAAAGTAGAAGTGTATGTTTCATCCAAATTACAAATAGAGCAAAAGTTTTAATCGTGCAATAGAGACGGCACTAAAAAGAATTTGTACTCAAAAGCAGGAAACAGACTGCATGAAAGCACAAACTCAATTACTGCAGATTTTATACGCAGTAATTGAGTTTGTAATTTAATTCAGATAATTTCTATATTGAAAATATCTGACTGGAACTTCTGATCAATATCCAGGATTCTGCTCTACCTTGGTCTGATTCTTGTCAATCGCATCCTGAGGAATAGGACGAAGGAATTTATAATTCCCGTCGGCCCCTTTCATATCAGATTCAGAAACTCCATCTTCATTATATTGTGTGACATATTCAACCAGCTTGTGGGTTCTCTTTAAATCGGTCCATCTGACATACTCCCCTGCCATCTCACGTGCTCTTTCGTCTAATATAAAATCAATATCCATATCAGTTGCCGAAACAGTCATTTGTGTTAAAAAACCATTTTTGATTGTTCCCGGTCTACTGCGTAATTTATTGATCATCTGTGAAGCTTCCGTTGTTTTTCCTGCGCCAATATACGCTTCAGCAGCAATCAGGTATGCCTCTCCGAGGCGAGATACAACCACATCATGTGTACTGCATGTTGAACTGCGGTTTGAAACGCTTGTGTAATCATCAAATTTTTTGATACATGGGACTCCGAAATCCATATGACGTCTTGCTTCCCACGTTGCAGTGGAACCATCGCCGGTATTGGGAGCTTCTCCTCCCGAAGCCAGCGTCTTGGATATGATGGCATTGGCTTTAATTCCATGAGGATCGTCCGCTTTCCAGGCTGCGATATCTGCATCCGTCGCCCAATGCGGTGCATAATACACCCAAATAGGCGTTGTTGTTGGAGCCGTATAATAATTAAAATAACCATTTTTGCTTTGTTGAAATGTGGGAGCATAGGTGCCGTGCAATTCCAGCATGAATGTTTGCTCCAAACGCCCATCTCCTTTTGAATATTTCTGAAAAAGGTTCAAGGCCGGAGACAGATTGCCATCTATCGATTTATTCAACTGATATTCAGATCCTCCTAAATAAGAACCGAACTGGGATTGTTGATAACTACCGTCGGAAGAAGGATTTTCCATTGAAACAGCGCTGAACTGTACAGACCAGAAAATCTCATTATTTTCTTCATTATCAATACCGAATGCATTATCAATTGAAAGAGAAGGGTTCTCTCCATCTATGGCCTGAAGAGCATACGTGATGGCACTCTGAAAATCAGTAGCCAGTGCTATATTTTCTTCCAGTGATTCATAACCTTGTCCGTTCAGGTATGCACGGGTAAGATATGCTTTGGAGGCGAAAAAGGCAGCAGCCCGTTTATTAGCCCTACTTACACCCGAAGCATCGCGATCCTTTAGATGGGATTCATTGCCTGCCAACAAAACAAATTCTGAAATTATAAACTCATATACCTCTTTGATACCGGTCCGCTCAAAATTCATTACAGCCCCTGTATACATCTCTTTTGTCAAAGGGATTGCTCCAAATTGCTGAACTAGCTGAAAGTAATAAAAAGCACGGATAAAACGAGCTTCGTCTATGTACTGGGCACGCACTGCGCTCTCTTCCGTAATATCACCATAGTAAATTACGCTATTGGCCAATTGAATTCCCTGGTAACAGCGGGTATAAAAATTAAGCACATTGCTTTCTGATGGGAGTAACGATTTATAATAATTCATTACCACACCCTGCGACTTTCCATCACCGTAAAGATCTGTACCGGCACTAAAAATCAGAGGTTGCATATTGTAAATACTACGCAATGAAGCATATGCACTATTTGTTAAACTTTCAAATCCTGCCTGCGTTTTATAAAAATCATCCGACGGAACGTTTGATCTGTTGTCCTGATCCAGGAAATCGGTACACCGGATAAACATTGCTATAAACAAAATAGAAACCAGATATATTTTTTTCATTTTCAATAATTATTAAATTAAAAATTCAAGTTCACACCAATCTGAAATGTTCTGGAACTCGGCCCGCCGGTACCATCGTTGATGTTGGCATTCGCCCATTCAGGATCGAACCCTTTATAACTTGTGAACACAAATGGATTCACTACATTCAGATATAATCTTAAATAGGACAAACCGGTTGATGTTATCCATTTCCGTGGAAACGTATAACCCAAAGTGATGTTCTTTATTTTAACAAAAGAATTGTTGACAAAAAACATGGAATTATTGGTGTCGTTGGTGTAAAAGGAGCCCTGTCCTGCATTGTTACTGCCTCCTGTGGGAAATGGATATTTTCCGTAAAAAGTTTCAGCCTGATTTGCAATATTGCCATCAGCCCCCAATACAGGAGCTCCTTCGGGTATATAATAATCAATATTTAAATGTTGTGTACCGCGACTGCTATAGCTTGCGTATGATACCATAAACGGGCTGGCAACTCTGCTACCCTGACTTGCATAGAGGGATGCACCCAGATCCCAGCCTTTGTAGGTAAGATTGGAAAAGATAGCGCCTGTCCAGTTAGGAGCATCGTGACCGATCACCGTCTTGTCATCGGCATTAATTGTACCATTTCCATCTCTGTCGATTATTTTCATTTCACCCTCATAGAACTTGGTTTTTTTCGAAGAATCGGCCGCATAAGCTGCAGCCTCCTCCCTGGTTGTTATTCCTCCAAGTTCATAGCCATATACCACGTCAATCGGCTGGCCAATAAACCACCAGTTCCCTACCAAATCTTCTTTACCTCCGTTTAATTCCAGGATCTCATTCCGGTTATATGCAAATGTAAAGGAAGTTGTCCAATTCCAATCGCGGTTATTCACATTTACAGTCTTCAGTTGCAATTCAACTCCCGAATTTTTCACCTTTCCTACATTATCCCAAATGGAACCGGTAGAAGATCCCACTTCCAGAGGAGTTTCCAACTCCATTAAAAGATCCTTGGATATCCTGTTATACAGGTCGATACTCCCGCTTAAACGATTATCAAGTAATCCATAATCAATTCCGACATTAAACTCATAGGTTTTTTCCCAGGTTAAATCAGCGTTACTCAGCGCAGATCCATATCCAATTACCGGTTTATTTCCGAAGTTATAATTGTATTTTATTCCCGCCATGGCTTGCGTTTCATAAGCTCCAACCGATGCATTATTGCCTGTCAAGCCATAACTTAATCTCATTTTTAAATTGCTTAACCATCCGGATGTATGTGACATGAAATCTTCCTCAGAAACTCTCCATGCAAAAGCAGCGGAAGGAAACATACCCCATCTGGAACCTTTTTGGAATTTGGAACTGCCGTCCCAACGACTTGAGAGTGTGGCCAGATATTTACCCATATAATCATAATTCAGACGTGTTACATAGGAAAGCATCGAATAATGAGTATAATAACTTCCCTGGGATTGTACCGAACCGGAGCTCAAATTATACCAATCCACATCGAACGGCATATTCGTTACAATCATGTTGCTTCCTTCCATTTTCATATCATACACACTGAACAATCCAAGCAGATTGATACTGTGATCGCCCCAGCTATTGAGATAATTAGCCTGCGTATCCCACGTATAGGAAAAGAAGTCGTCCTGAATATTCTCTGCATAATTGGTTGCCTGGTTTCTCCGGCTTTCCGACTCTGCACCATAAAATACACCTTGGGTCATCTTTTTATATGCCGGAGCAAACGAGGTTTTTAAAATAATCTCGTTTATCGGACTGTACTGGAAGTAAAGATTGGCTGTCACATCATTACTCCTTGTATCATCTTTTGAATTTTGTCTATCCACAATTGGATTAAATGTTGAAGTGGGTCCTCCACCGTTGGGATATAAAACAGGATCCTTCCCAGGCTGCAAAATAGGTTGCCCAATATTTTCTCCTTCCCAATAAAATGCCTTCATCAGGGGAGTCATTGCAAATCCATTATTCACAGAATTTCTTGAACCATTGCTATTTAACGAAGTGGCCAGATTAGTAGAAAACCCAGCCATCATGCGCTCATTTATTTTATGTTCAACAGCACCTTTTATATTCCAGCGCTCATAATGATCATACAATACTCCTTTTTCATCCTGATATCCTATACCAAATCTATATGAAATATTTTTCGCATTTCCGGAAACATTTACAAAATGATTTTGCTGATGTCCATCCCGGGTAATAAGATCCGGCCAGTCGGTATAATCTTTCTCAAGATATAACCTCTTTATGACTGCACTATTCGCACCCCAAACATTTGCCAGATTAGCCTCACTCATACTCCACGTTGTAACACCGGTATCAGGATTCATCTTAGAAGAGAGATAACGGGAAAAACGATATTTCATAAACTGATCACCATCCATAAAATCAGGCATGTTTGCAATGTTCTTAAAACCATAGTAACCATCATAGCTTACTGATGCTTTACCCTCCTGACTTTCCCCTTTCTTTGTTGTAATCATCAAAACACCATTGGTAGCCCTGGAGCCATAAATTGCAGTAGAAGATGCATCTTTGAGCACATCGATTTTTTCTATATCCATCGGATTCAGGAAATCCATGTTATCAAAAACAACTCCATCAATCACATAAAGAGGAGAGCCACCCTGCAATGAACTTTTTCCTCTGATTTGAATATTCATTTCATCTCCTGCCCGGCTGGAAGACTGCGTAATATTTACCCCGGGGATAGAGCCCTGTAAGGCTTCCATGACTGAGGTAGAACCTTTGGCCGTAATATCTTCCGATCTGATACTTCCAACCGCACCTGTTAAATCAGATTTTCGAACAACTCCATATCCAACGACTACAATCTCGTCCAACGACTGTGTATCAGATTGCAATACAATATCAATGACTGTTCTGTTATTAACTTGTACCGATTGCGTTGCCATTCCAACATAGCTGATCTGTAAGGTTCCATTTGATGGAATATCGCTTAGGATAAAATTTCCGTCATAATCACTCACAGTTCCCTTGCTGACATTTCCACTCAGGATGATGGTTGCACCTATAACAGGTTCATTGTTAGCATCCCTTACAGTACCACGTATTGTTACGTTTTGAGCCAACAAACTCGAAGAGTTCAATAACAACACAAACATAAGACAACACTTAAAAATGCAATGCGAAATTTTACTTTTCATGCTTAATTAATTTAAAAAAATAATCGTTCAACAATTTAATCAATGCAGTATCCTATTGAAATATAATGGTTAACCCAATTAATCAAAAAAAGATTCTGACTAATTAATTAAACAAATGTAAAAAAAAAGACACTTTGAAAACCCCACTTAAATGATATAAAAACTATATTATTTGATAATTCGATCTGCAATAATTACAAAATGATTACAAAAAATGTACTTCACCGTCATATGATATAAAGTGCAAAAAATTCTAATAAATAAAAAAATGAGAGGCAATCATAAAATGGTTTCAGGGTATGGTGAAATGTATTTTCAAATCATCATACTTCTTGTCATATTATGGATTCCTTATTCTGTCAGCGGCCAAGAGAGAAGTATCGCAAAGGAATCGCCACAGGAACAGCAGTATAAAATTGGGGTGTGTGACTGGATGATCTTAAAGCGTCAGAAAATAGGCTCATTCAAATTGACAAGTGAACTGGAGGCTGACGGTGTGGAAGTGGATATAGGTGGGTTGGGAAGCAGAGAACTTTTCGACAATAAGCTCAAAGATCCCCACTTTGTAAAAATGTTCAGTGATGAAGCAGAAAAATACAATCTGGAGATCCCCTCTATCGCGATGTCGGCATTCTATGCACAATCTTTTGCTGAGAGAGATAACTATCTGGATCTCATCAGTGACTGTATGGTGACGATGCAAAATATGGGTGTAAAAACTGCTTTCCTGCCCCTGGGTGTGCAGGGTGACATAAATAAAAGACCCGAGATAAGACCTGAGCTGGTCAGAAGATTGAAAAGTGCAGGTGATATGGCGGAGGAAGCAGGAGTAATAATCGGTATAGAAACATCGTTGGATGCTGCATCTGAAATTGAATTGTTAAACGAGATTAATTCACCGGCCATCAGAATTTATTATAATTTTCAAAATCCTTTGGAAGCCGGCAGAGACATTTATGCGGAACTGAAACTACTGGGAAGGGAAAGAATTTGTCAAATACATTGTACCGACACCGACGAGGTTACCTTGCCTTACAATAAAAGACTGGATATGCATAAAATAAAAAATGTACTGGATGAAATGGAATGGAGCGGTTGGCTCATTGTTGAGAGATCTCGGGACAAAAACGAACCGACCGACGTGAAAAAGAATTTTGGTACAAATATCAAATACTTGAGGACTATATTTCAAACTGAATCAAATGATTACTAATTATTTTTATCTATGAATTACAAACTAAAGGAAATGAAAACAAATCTTAGATTAAATGTACTGAAAACCTTGTGTGCATTTAGTTTGATTTTCTTTTGCATGCCATTGACCTTTCAGGTGCATGCATCAGAAAAATCAGAAGCCTTGAAAAATGTGGAACAGGACATTACAGTACAGGGTAAAGTGATCGATGAGAATGAAGAGCCCATTATTGGGGCTTCAATACTCGTTGTAAGAACCAATGGCGGGACAATAACCGATCTCGATGGTAATTTTAGATTATCTGCAAGAACGGGCGATGAGTTAAGGGTGTCCTATGTTGGCTATGAAACACAACAACTGAGAGTTACCTCCAGCAACATCACAATACAGTTGCAATTATCCTCTGAGACACTCGATGAAGTGGTGGTTGTGGGATACGGTACACAGCGGGTAAAGGATTTAACCGGTGCCGCCACCAACGTAAATTTGAATGAAATTGCCGAACTGCCCGGAACCTCAATTATTGATGCACTGGCAGGACAAGTAATCGGACTCTCTGTCACGCAAAGTAGCGGACGGCCCGGCGCAACAGGTTCATTCAGGGTACGGCAACCCATGAGTTTCGACGGAAGTTCCTCTTTTAATCAACCGCTGATTGTGATTGATGATGTGGTGCAGGTAGATGAAAACGGAGAACCGAGTATGACTGCTTTTAACATGTTGAATCATTCTGATATTGAGAGCATGACGGTTCTGAAAGATGCTTCGGCTGCCATTTATGGTTCCAGGGCATCGGCCGGCGTTATCCTTGTTACAACAAAAAGAGGTTCGGTTGGAACACCAAAGATATCCTACTCTGCAAAACTTGACTTTGCGGATGCAATAAGTCATATCAAAACAATGAATGCCTACGAAACAGGTGTTTTCACAAACAGAATGTTCAGGCAGGCAGATATGATAAATGGAAATACAAATAATGCAGCTTTTCTATATTCCGATAGTGAACTTAATGCCATGAAGAGTCTGAATCATAACTGGCTCGATGAGGCATGGAATTCCTCCTTGTCTCAACGTCATTCATTAACCGTTGATGGGGGAACCGATAAAGTAACCTATTTTGCGGGTATGAACTATCAGAATCAGGAAACAAACCTTGGAAGTGTTCAGGATTATGACAAATGGACCTTCCGCACCGGTGGAGATATGAAGGTGATGGCAGGATTGAAGTTGTCTGCTTCTGTTTCCGGATTTAACACTAAACGTACAGGAAATAATCCACAGGCAAAAATATCGGCAGGTCCCTGGGGTAGTCAGAGTCCTTCTCAGGATTATCCGATGTTACGCCATATGCCGGGTTATATTCCGATAGAGGTTGAACTCCTGGATCCGACAACAAACCAGATGAAAAATTACTATACCTCTCCCTGGGTCGGACCACGTTATGTAAATACATCCACTGATGCCAATGTTGGAAGTGGATTTCCTGTCTGGAACTTTTTTGCCAACGAAGCATCTAACTCCAGGAGCTTCCATGAACAAAACGGGTTCAACGCAAACTTCTCACTTACCTATGAAGTGCCCTTTATCAAAGGTTTGTCGATGAGAGGAACTTATGCAGTAAGTCATACCAACACATTCAACAATAATGTAGGTGCTTACTATCAACTTGCAAGAGCAGGCAATACAGATAAAGAAGGAATGCATTTAATCGGTGATCATACAATATGGAATTTCATCAATTATGGTGATCCCGAAGGATCTGATATTAGTAAAAAACCGACAGTCTCCTATGCCAAAAGTACAGTTAAATCTGAACAAATAAATTTCATGCTAATGTATAATCGTACTTTTGGTAAACATGATGTTTCTGCCACTGGTGTTGTTGAACGCGGCGAGGCGCTGGGTCATGATGAACAACAACTATACCGTGGACCGGGCAGATCATACAATGGTGTAAGTGCTACAGCAGGAACATTGAGTACAAATGCGGAAGAGACTTACTTCAGACGTTATGAAAGCGGTTCATTGTCGTATGTAGGAAGGGCAAATTATAAATATGACAACCGGTACCTGCTTCAGTTTGTCGTCAGGGCCGATGCTTCCACAAAATTTGCTCCTGAAAACTATTGGGGAACTTTTCCCACCGCATCGGCAGGATGGGTTGTATCAGAAGAGAATTTTTTCAAAAACAGCAAGATGTCTGATTTTTTCGATTTCTTAAAATTTAGATATAGCCTGGGAAAAACAGGGAAAGACAATGTAGCAGCCTGGAGCTGGTTACAGCTATATAAGATAAATCCTACCGGAGGACTTGGTTTTGGTACGATTGGAGGACAACCAACATTAGGCGCAAATACCAGTGGTACAGCAAATAGAGATATAAAATGGGACACCTCTATCAAGCACAATATTGGATTGGATCTGAATGTATTATCGAGCCGTTTGGCCATTACAACGGATTACTATTACGATAAAACAAAGGATCTGATTATGTTTATAGCCGACGATGAGGAGCCTATTTATATCGGAGCAAAACTTCCTCCAATCAACTATGGAGAAAAGGATGCATGGGGATGGGAGTTCTCACTGAGATGGAACGATCAGATCCGACAATCACTTCTTCCTTCATGGGGATCAATCAAATATTCAGTGGGTGTAGATTATAGCATTAACTGGAACAAGACAGTACTTGGACAACAAGCCACTTTTGATTATCCGGCTGAAGTGAACGAAAAAAGTAGTTGGACAGGTTATCGCGGACCTGATTATCAATGGGGATTCAAAACGTGGAAACAAACAAGTCAGGGCGATGGCATGCTACGTACACAGGCGGATATCGACAAATATTGGCAATATCTTACCGATTTGGCAACAGCTGCAGGAACAACGCCCAGTTATCTTGGTGTTACCTCCAAAGAGAAAATGTATCCGGGAATGCTTGCGTATGAAGACATCGCAGGAGATATTGATGTGGAAAACAGAACAATTGCAGGACCCAATGGGGTGATTTCACGGGATCATGGAGAGGACTACGCCAAACTGGCAAGCAACAGACGTCACGGCATCAACACAAGATTAAGAGCCGAATGGGGTAATTTTAGCTGGTCTGCGATGGTTTCTACCGCATGGGGTGGTTATTACGCATTAGACAATGATGTCAGACAAGCTATCAATAACAACACGTTAATCTGGTCCCAATTTTCATATGTAAATGATATGTTTGACCAGGAAGAAAATCCCAATGGGAAATACCCAAGCATGGCCGTAGCAAGCGCTTTTGGTGAACGTTCCGATTTTTGGATGGTTTCCTCCTTCAGGATGTATGTTCGCAACATGGTTTTTGGCTATGATCTGCCAAAAGGGTTATTGCAAAAGATTAAAGTAGAAAGATTGCAATTTAATCTGACCGGAAATAACTTATGGGATTTTTACAATCCGTATCCCGACAAATACAGAAATATGTATGATGGCGGACGAACCGATTATCCGACATTAAGGACCTGGACATTGGGTGTAAACCTGACATTCTGATAAAATCCAATTACAATCAATTCAAAATAAAAAGAAATGAAACGATTATTTTTTAAAATATGTATTGGAGCTTTTGCACTGGCATATTTGCTTTCGTGCAGCGACCAATTTCTGGAAGAAAAAAGAGATTACAACAATCTCACCACAATAGACGTGTTTAGCGATCCCGAACAAGCAAAAGCGGTATTTGCAACGATCTATAAACAGATATTAGAACGGTACAACTCTCCCTTCGCCGGTTCCGATCCACTCATGAGGCAGGACCAAAATACCGGTGGAAAGCAACATATTTATACCGAAGAACTTTCCGATGGTGGATTTAGAGATGGACGGTACAACGGCTCGAATGGTAAAAACACGAAAGCGGGTAACCATATTGGTAATCCGCCCTACTGGAATGATCCCAGAAGTTCTTCAAGTAATTACAATAATTTCAATAGATATACATTGTTCCCCACAATCTATCTTATCAATAGTTACATTATTGAGATAGACCGGTCGCGTGATCTTTACGTGAATGAAACTTTTTGGGATCAACTGAAAGGACAAGCTATCTTTGCCCGTGCATGGCTCTATTTTGATGCGATCCGTTTGTGGGGAGGTGTCCCATATTATTCAACTGAAACAGATCAGGCTCAACCGGGAGATCGTTCATTACGTATGCCAATACAGGAATGTATCGATAAAATATGCATCGATTTCGAAACAGCCGCTGAATTACTACCTGCGGTTTGGGATGCTGAAAACGACGGACGTTTTACTTCGGTTGCTGCGTTGGCCATGATAAGCAGGGCTCGTGTATATGCAGCCAGTCCGGTCTTTAATGCAAACTGGGATAATCCGGCAAGTGAAAGGTGGCAGGCTGCACTTGATGCCAGCCTTGCAGCAGAAGCTGCAGCCAATGCCGCAGGATATGGTTCAAGCGTGAGTAATATAGATTCATGGGATAAAGCGTTCTATGCCTTTAATGGCATGCACAACCCGGAAGCGATCATAAAAATTCCGAAAAGCGATAACGTGATTCATGGAGCTTTCAATAAATGGGAAGGATATATTCGTCCAGGTGCTGTCATTTCGGGAACAGGAGCCGGAATGCCTGCCCCCGATGAGATTTTGTTTAAGTTCCCCATGAAAAGCGGAAAGGCTCCGATAGCCGAAAACGGATACGACGACGAGAAATTCTATAAGAACAGGGATCCACGTTTCTACCGTACTTTTGCTTTTTCGGGTTGTGAATGGCCCGGAACAAACACCCAAATCTGGCTCTACACCTACAAATACAGCACTTCAGCAAGTCAAATGTTCCGGTATACAGACGGTAGCAGGGGTGATGGAGGTGCCCAGAAGAAAAGCAGGGCAATTGTATGGAAAATGTCAGACCCCAATGTACCAGTAGGTAGTGAATCTGTCAGCGGTACCGATATTCTGGAATACCGGTATGCCGAGATCCTGTTAAATATAGCCGAAAGTTATGCAGCCAAAGGAGAAGTGAGCAGTGCTGTGAACTATCTGAGCAAAATAAGAAGTCGTGTAGGTATCGATGCAGCCAATAATTACGGACTGAATGATGTGACGGATAAATATTCTGCAATCCGGACAGTGCTGAATGAAAGGGCTGTGGAATTAGCCTACGAAGGAAAACGGTCATGGGATATGAGAAGATGGTTGCTGTATGAAGGAGGAGCCGGCTTTGATCCGAGACTTGCCGATTTTAATGATGCAACACGTGCCTACACTCCGGATCTTGCATGGGGTAAAGGATGGCGTATATTTGACGGAAAAGATGGTAGACCCAATTATACTAAAGAGGACAACGTATTAACCAAGCTCGGTATTTCCCGGTTTGCAGGTACGAAACATTCCAGCAAACTCTGGGCATATGATATCAATAATGTATATCCGGTCAATGAATGGGACACGGAAAATGCGGTAATAGATCATCCCTTGAAAACAAATGAACTTTTACTAGCTGTCCCCGCTATCAAAAGAGAGATGAGTGAGGCTCAAAGAAGTGCCGCTTTTGACAAATTAGATGCCCTCTATGATGGAGTAAACATAGAAACTGTAGATCCGATTAAAGACAACAGAATGGGGCATAAATATGCCATGGACAGCGGAACAAATGTGACCGACCAAAACTTCCTGTTTGCTTGGCGCGGTTGGTACTATGTTTATCCGATCCATTATGATATGTATACTATTGGTAAAGGGAATGACTGGATTGAGCAAACTGCCGGATGGATGATTGCCAATGCAAATCCCACCGGAATGGGACCTGAAGAGCAGGATGGTACATATTATTATTGCAAGCCTGAATAGTACCGTTTTTAACTTCGTGAAGAATTAGTTCCAGAGAGGGCTGTTATGAGATTCGTAACGGCCCTTTTTGAACTTTCACCTTTATTATGATTACATAATCCGGTGAAAAATGTCTACTTTTAAATAAAAACAGAATACGCAGATGAATAAGAAAATCTTTTTATTGACTTTAATCCTCGTCTTACTGCCGGCTGCATACCTGGCAGCTCAATACCCACGCATACCCAAAGAGGTACAGGAAGAATCAAACAAGTTAATGGAAGAGGCACGACGCCGTTCCGACCTGGCCTGGGAAAAAGCGCTTCCAATCATTGAAGCAGAAGCAAAAGCCGGTAAACCTTATATTCCCTGGGCTGCCCGTCCCTCCGATTTGCCACAGGCCACCATACCTGCATTTCCGGGTGCCGAGGGTGGTGGAGCCTTCAGCTTTGGAGGAAGGGGCGGAAAAGTGATTACCGTCACCAATCTCAACGACAGCGGTCCCGGTTCATTGAGGGAAGCTTGTGAGCAGGGAGGAGCCCGTATTGTTGTATTCAATGTATCCGGGATCATCAAATTGAAATCTCCACTCATTGTAAGAGCTCCCTACATCACCATAGCCGGACAAACGGCGCCCGGTGACGGTATCTGCGTAGCAGGTGAATCGTTCTGGATCAATACCCACGATGTGGTAATACGGCATATGCGTTTTCGCAGGGGTGAAACGTGGGTCGGCCGTCGCGATGATTCGATGGGAGGAAATCCAGTTGGAAATATCATGATGGACCATTTGTCCACCAGTTGGGGCCTGGATGAAAATATGTCCATCTATCGGCATATGTGGAACGACAGCACCGGTAAAAGCGATCTGAAACTGGGAACGGTGAACATCACCATACAGAATTCAATTTTCTCGGAAGCGCTCGACACCTGGAACCACTCATTTGGTTCTACCCTGGGAGGTGAGAATTGCTCTTTTATGCGCAACCTCTGGGCAAACAATACCGGACGCAATCCTTCAATCGGATGGAATGGCGTATTCAACTTTGTGAATAATGTGATTTTTAACTGGATGCACCGTTCGGTGGATGGTGGTGATTATTCAGCAAAGTACAACATTATCAACAACTATTATAAACCGGGACCTGTGACACCGGTCGAGGGGCCTGTGAGCCATAGATTGCTGAAGCCTGAATCGGGACGTAGCCAACTATCCCGGAAGGTATACGGCATGGCCTTCGTCCATGGGAATGTGGTAGAAGGAAATGAGATCGTAACCAATGATAACTGGAACGGAGGCATACAGATAGAGGATCTCCCCGATGCCGGGGATTACACAAACGATATCAGATCGAAATCTCCTCTGGCAATGCCGGATATGACCATCATGGATGCCACCGAAGCATACGACTTTGTACTGGAAAACGCAGGAGCTACACTGCCAAAACGTGACCCGGTGGATGAAAGAATTACCAGAGTGGTGAAAACGGGCGTGATTGAGTATGCTGAGAATGTGAATCTCGATGGTATTCCAAAATTCGAGCACCGTCGCCTGCCCGACGATTCCTACAAACTGGGGATCATCACAGATGTCAGTCAGGTTGGCGGCTACCCCGAGTACAACGGGACGCCTTACAAAGATTCCGACAAAGATGGCATGCCGGACTGGTGGGAAGAGAAATATGGGCTAAATCCAAATGACCCTTCAGATGCCCAGGGAGATATCAACGGCGACGGATATATGAATATCGAAAAGTTTATCAACGGAATAAATCCCGAAACTAAAATCGACTGGACCAATCCCATGTTTAATTACGATACGCTAAAAGCCAACGGAAATATTCATAAGCAGTAAATAAACCACGAAGCATGATGAAAATTAATACAAAGAAGCTGTTCCTGCTTCTGTTTATATTGGCGCCGGCATACATACTGGCGCAATACCCCTTAATTCCTGTTGAAGAGGAAGAGAAGGGTGCAGCTTTCATGAAAGAAGTAAAACGCCATTCCGATGAGGCCTGGGCAAAAGCATTGCCTATTGTGGAGAAAGAGGCCCGTGAGGGGCGGCCCTACATACCCTGGGCCGGCATTCCCAAAGCGTTGCCACAGGCAGAGATCCCGGCATTTCCAGGTGCCGAAGGAGGTGGCATGTTCACACTCGGCGGCAGAGGAGGAAAAGTATATGTGGTAACCAGTCTGGCCGACAGTGGACCGGGTACTTTCAGGGAGGCTTGTGAAGCAGGTGGAGCCCGTATGGTTGTGTTTAACGTGGCGGGTATGATCCGTCTGGAAACTCCTGTCTCAATTCGTGCACCATATATTACGATAGCCGGACAAACAGCTCCCGGTGATGGTGTGGTCATTGCAGGCGAGTCGGTAGACATAGACACACATGATGTAATCATCAGACACATGCGTTTCAGGAGAGGTGAAGTGAACGTTGCCAGACGCGACGATGCTGTCGGCGGCGATGCAATCGGTAATATCATCATAGACCATACCTCTGCGAGCTGGGGACTTGATGAGTCTTTATCGCTATACAGAAACATGTGGAGCCCGGAACCCAATCGTCACCCCGACAGGAGTCCGGAGAAACTGCCTACAGTCAACATCACCATTCAGAACAGCATCATTGCAGAAACGCTCGATTTATACAACCATGCTTTCGGAAGTACCTTCGGAGGGTTGAACAGCACCATGGCACGAAATCTTTTTGCCAACAACGTTGCCCGAAACCCATCGGTAGGCATGTGGGGTGATTTCTCGTTTGTGAACAATGTTCTCTTCAACTGGTGGAACAGAACCCTGGATGGGGGCGATTACCGGTCGATGTGGAACATCATCAACAACTATTATAAACCAGGTCCCATTACACCGGAAAACGATCCTGTCCGTTACCGTATTGCCAAATCTGAAAAAGGAAGCATCGACGCAACCATCTTTGCACGGATATATGCACATGGAAATAAAATTCACGATAACAAGCTGATTTCAGACGATAACTGGGCAGGGGGTATCCAGCTGGGTATGCCGCATGAGGAGGCAATGGAATATTTCGGCCAAGTCCGTATGAAAAGCCCCTTTCCGATGGCCGATGTAACAATCATGCCCGCACAGGAAGCGTTAGGATGGGTAATGGATCATGCCGGTGCTACCATTCCCAAAAGAGATGCGGTGGACGAACGCATCGTGAAACAGGTGAGAACTGGGATTATTGCATACAAGGAAGGTCTCGATACAAAAGACTCCAAATATGTAAAAAGAAGGTTACCGGCCGATTCATACAAAAAAGGAATCATTACCAATGTAAATCAGGTGGGTGGTTATCCCGAATATAAAGGAACACCTTACAATGATACGGACAGTGATGGCATGCCCGACTGGTGGGAAGAGAAACATGGTTTAAATCCCAATGATCCCGCCGATACCCATGGCGACATCAACGGAGACGGTTATACCAACATCGAGAAGTTTATCAATGGCATAGATCCGGAAACAAAAGTCGACTGGCGTAACCTGCAATTTAATTTTGATACGCTGCGTGAAAAGGAGTATCTGCATCCCCAACAATAGCCACGTCGGGATGATCAAACATAAAATAATAATAGGATGAAAAGAAATGTAATTATAATCTGTTTCATGACGCTCGGGGTATTCTCCTTAATGGCACAAAAAGCCGGGACTGCTGAAGAAAAACAGTATCTGGAGGTATTGAAAAACCGCTCCGAAAAAATACTGGATCAGTATGTCGAACTTCCGGAAGGTGAGACCAGGGAGAAGGTGATCGACCTGATGGTTAAGCAATACTGGGATATCAATAAGGTGCATGATGACAGAGACAACAAAATAAAGGAACTGAAAGAGAACGGCGTCACGGCTGACATACTGAAAGGAAAGAGAAACAAACTTGAAAAGAAGGCAAATAAAAAACTGTTGAAACTTCAGAAAAAATATCTCGGGAGCCTTTCCAGATTACTTGATAAACAGCAGATCGACGGCATAAAAGAAGGGATGACACTCGGAGCAATGACGCATAACTACAGGGGATTTACCGAGATGATCCCTACCCTCACCCCCGAAGAAAAGGAGCATATCAGAGACCAGTTGCTTGAAGCCCGGGATAAAGCCATGAACATGGGTTCCTCTGAAGACAAACAGGCCGTTTTCAGAGATTACAAAGGAAAAATCAATAATTATCTTTCAGGTAGGGGTTATGATCTGGAGAAAGAGGGTAAGCAATGGCAGGAACGAATCAAGTCATTGAAAAATAAACAATGATCTCCAGGTGATGAGGATAGATAAACTCTATCTATGATTGGTCCGGAAAAACTTTGAATTCACCTGTTTATTTTGTATATTTGCTTTAAACAACTTTTAAAACAGATTAAAGATGAAAACATTGGATTATTTAAAATTAGACCCCAAGAGTACGGAAAAAACAATTAACGGTTTGCAGGAACTGCTGGCAAATCTGCAGTTATATTATACCAACCTTCGCGGATTTCACTGGAATGTGAAGGGGCTGGAATTTTTTGGTCTGCATGCTAAATTGGAAGAATTTTATGATGACACCGCAGAAAAAGTGGATGAAGTGGCCGAACGTATTCTCATGCTGGGAGGCGTGCCTGAACATAATTTCAGCGAATATCTTAAAAATGCAACCATCAAGGAAACAGCAGTTGTAAGCAATACAAAAGAGATTGTGAAGAATGTACTCGATTCGTTGAAAGTGCTGATCAGCCTGGAGCGTGAGGTACTTGAAACAGCTTCTGAGGGCAGCGATGAGGTCACCGTATCATTGTTAAGCGACTTCCTTGCCGGTCAGGAGAAAAACGTCTGGATGCTTACTGCCTTTCTCTCGTAAGAAAGAAATATTCGGAATCTACAATTACTCTCCGCATTAATTTTATTAACCCCAAAAGTATCGGTCTTACTTTTGGGGTTTAATTTTTCTGAATTATTGTGCGCGTTTATTCAAAAGAATGAGCCATAGACCAACCCAGTAAAGGTAGCCATAATTACCACTAATAAAACGTAGACAATTGTCTTTTTTGTCCCCATCACCCCGCGGATCACCAGCATATTGGGTAGGGAGAGCGAAGGACCGGCAAGCAGCAGTGCCAGGGCAGGACCTTTGCCCATTCCACTGGACAACAGCCCCTGGATGATCGGCACCTCGGTGAGCGTGGCAAAATACATGAAAGCCCCGGTGAAGCTGGCGAAGAAATTGGAGAATAGCGAGTTTCCTCCTACTGCCCACTCTATCCACTCGTTGGGCACAACCCCTGGAATGGCTACATTATCGTGCGTTGATCCCAGCAGGAACCCGGCGGTCACAACACCGATAGCCAGCAGCGGCATGATCTGCTTGGCAAAGCCCCAGGCGGAGAGTGTCCACTCCTTGTTCTCCTCATCATTCTTATCGAAGAGAGTCACAATGGAAAGAGCAGCGATACCCACTACCATGGGTACCAGGGGCACCATTTTGGGATTGGATATGAATTTGCTGGCAAGCACGGCCGACAGCGCTGTAGCGACTACCGCAATCAATACCCACTGCCATTTGATTTTAAGAATTTTGATCATTGACCAAGCCAGCATCAACCCCATGAAGCCCGTGATATACCACTTGTAGGTATAGAGATGAAACCAGACACTCGAAGTATCGCCCGAAGCGGGTGCACCCCAGTTGGCAGCCACCAGAATCAGCACAAGTGTGAAGAAATGGAACATCGTCTGCGAGATCGGCCGTTTGGCGGGTGGTGCCTCAAAATTCATCTGTTCCTCCTGTTTTGCTTTCTCTTCCTTGCGGTAAATAAAGGCCATCACCAGTCCGATCACGACCGAGAAAAGAATTGCTCCTATCATACGGGCAATACCCATCTCTCTGCCCAGAATGCTCCAGGTGAGGATGATGGAGAGGATGCTGATGGCCGGTCCCGAGTAGAGGAAGGCAACTGCCGGCCCCAGTCCCGCACCCCGCTTGTAGATGCTGGTGAAGAGCGGGAGTATGGTGCAAGAACATACCGCAAGGATGGCTCCAGAAACAGATGCCACAATATAGGAAAGCCATTTGTTTGCATTCGCTCCAAAATAGCGAATCACCGAACCCTGGCTGATAAAGACTGCAATCACTCCGGCAATGAAGAAAGCAGGCAGTAAGCAGAGAATTACATGTTCCTGGGCGTACCACTTAGAAAGGTCGAGAGTGGCATAGATGGCGGTTATAAATCGATCACTACCAATGGGCAAAAAGAAAATCGCCCCAAAGACAAATACCATCCAACCCAGATATTTCAATTCTTTTTTTGTTTCCATTTTCTACTTTTTTAACAATACAATATCTTCCCGCATCAGTGATACGGTTTACTTGATATCTTTTTATCTTACACTTAAACTCCTAACAGTTGTTTTATTTGCGCTTCTGACGGAATGTGACCTTTCACTTTTACTTCACCATCGATCACTACTGCCGGCGTCGTCATCACATTATACTTCATGATTTCCATGATGTCTTCCACCTTGCGGATCGTTACGTTAGCACCAGTTTCCGCCACTACTTTCTGAATGGCGTTGTAGGTCAGCACACATTTTTTGCAACCAGGTCCCAATACCAAAATTTCCATGATTTAATTTCTTATAATTTGTTATCTGTTAATGTTATTACTTTTTATAGACTGATGACAATCACCGGAAGACCGGTCGCGATGGCGAATATCGGTGGCAGGAGTAATCCCGACGTAGAAGCAATCGTCAACGGGATCAATCCCCCGAAATAGAGCATCCCACTGTAGGGACAAAAGGCGAGTGCGAACATCAATCCCAGCAGAAATGCATCCCAGTAGCTTTTTTTACCATTTTTTCTGCTGAATTTTTCCGTCAGCGTCCCCACTCCGGGCAGGTTCAACTGTATGATGTCGAGCATAAAGATGCCAATTACCAACAACGCTATTCCCAGCCAGATGCCTCCGATCCCTTGTAGCGCAGCTGCAATCTTGAACTGGTTTGCACCGAAAAAGAAGAGCATACCAAGTGCGGTATAGGTGAACATCCTCCCCAGTGTATAAAAAAGGCCATTAAACAACACCCGCTTTTTGACACCAACATCTTTACTCAGATAGGCGGTAGCCGTGATGTTTGTGGCCAAAGGACAGGGGCTGATAGCAGTCATCAGGCCAAGCAGGAATGCTGTCAGTAAAGGCCAGCTGGAGCCATCTGTGAGACTCTGCAAAAAACTCATCATCATTCAGGAATATTTTCTACTCTATAAAAGCCTCCGGTCTACTTCATTCTTCAGCAACTCACTCACACCCTCGGGGTTACCATAGATGGATCAGCGCTTGCAACAGAGGCAGCCTCTGTGGTGGTCCCAGAAGTCTCAGGCGAAACCTCTGTTGCATCTGTTTTTTTTCCGTTTCCGTTTCCGCATGCGGTCAAAGCTACTGCTACCAATAAAATAAAAATGACTTGTTTCATAAGTGTTATAAATTTAGTATGTATAATGATTTTTTGTGTCCTCCCTTTTTTTCAGGATAAAGATAAATAATTGAAAGTTGTTAACAATAGTTCTTTACCTCTGAAATATTTTCAATGAATGAACCCAATAGATCTCTGGTATTCTCCCAATTTTCTCTGTTTATGCAGTATTTAACCATGGGGGGAGTAAACTCTCCCTGTATCAGCCCAGCTTCTTTCAGTTCGTTCAAATGTTGTGAAAGTGTACTTTTGGCCACCGGAATAATTTCAGACATATCACCGTGATAGCAACAACTTTGATTGGCTAAAAGCTGCAATATGGCTATCCTTACCGGATGCCCCAACGCTTTGGCAATACGTGAAAGCCTGATCTGTTCTTCTGTGAATTTTTTTTTTGACATCATATTTTTTTGGTGAAGGAATGCAGTATATTATAGTTCGCAAATACACGAACAATCTTTCAATTCGTAAAAATACGAATAATTCAATTAGGTTTATTTAACAAATATATTACATCTTATGCCAATTAGGAACAAATAAGAGGGGGGTTATTTCCCTTCGATGATCGCTCTGAATTGTTTTCGATATGTTTCGCCAATCGGAATCTGCTTTTTGCCAATGATAATCCTGTTTTTGTTTATGCTGGTAATTTTGTTGCGGTGAATGATGTAAGAACGATGAACACGCATAAAGCGGTCGGCTGGCAACTCTTCTTCCAGAAGTTTCAGGCTCATCAGTGACAAAATAGGCTTTGGCTCATTTTCGGTATAGATCTTCACATAATCTTTCAGGCCTTCAATATAGATGATCTCCTCATAAAGCACATGCAGAAGCCGGTATTCCGATTTCACGAAAATACCTATATTTTCATGTACTGTCTCGGAAACAGGTCTCGATGCGGTCATTTCAAACCACTCCAAAGCTTTCCGGGCAGCCGCAAGAAACTCATCGAACGAAAAAGGCTTCAGCAGATAATCGAGTGCACTTACCTTATACCCTTCCAGGGCATATTCACTGAAGGCAGTGGTAAAGATAACCCGTGTGCGGTGACTGATAGTACGTGCAAACTCCATTCCGTTGATTTCGGGCATTTGTATATCCAGAAAAAGCAGATCAACCTTTTCTTCGGCTATCTGCTTCATGGCTGACAACGCATTGCTGTATTTGCCTGTGAGCCGGAGAAAAGAGGTTTTTTGCACATACGATTCGAGGAGTGACAGAGCCAGCGGCTCATCGTCTACGATCCAGCAATTCAGTATCATCCTGTTGTTTTTTGGTGTCTATTACAAGCACAGTGGAATAGATATCACCTTCTATTGTTGTATGCCAGAGGTAACTGTCCGGATAAAGCAGTTCAAGCCTTCGCCTCACCAGATCCAGCCCTATTCCGCTACCGCTTTTATCCTGTTCCGTTTTCGGAAAATAACTGTTGTTCGATGTAAATTCTATTTTCCCCTCGGGATGTTCTTTCAGTGAAATATCGATAAAAGAGGGTTTATCACCACTTATACCGTGCTTAAACGCATTTTCGATCAAAGATATAAAAATGAGCGGTGATATCAATGTATTTCCTGTTTTGGAATAGGAAAAATGAGTCGTAAGCTTTACATTATCAGCTAGACGGATGCGCATCAGCTCGATGTAGTTCCGCATAAACTCAGCTTCCTGGCGCAGTGGAACATAAGTCTGATTGTTGTCATACAACAGGTGTCTCAACATTTTGCTCAGGTCCATGACTGCCTGTTGCGCCTTTGGCGGATTAAATTCAATCAGAGCATAAATATTGTTGAGGGTATTGAGCAGGAAATGGGGGTTGATCTGGTTCTTCAGATTCTGCAGTTCTGCCTCCGACTTGGCTTTTGCCAGCTCCTTGCGTTCATTGTCCACCTCAAACCACCGTACCGTCATCTTCAGGGCCACACTCAACCCCATAACCAGGAAGAGTGATGTGGAGTTGCGCACAATGAAAAGTAAAGGGAAAAAAGGATTGTGCTTCCCACGCCACCTCGGTCTCAGGTGGGGCATCAACTGTTCCAGCAACTCCCTTCCGTAATGCATCATAAAGGCTACACCAAGAATCAATAGCACATTATAAATGATGAAACTTTTTGTTTTTCCCCGATAAAGGAACTTATCAATCAGGAAGAAATAGTTCAGGTAAAACACCAGCATGAAACCCAACATCTCGGGAATGGAGCGCAAAAAGGGACGCCAGGTAAACACACGTTCAGAATCCATGAAAAAGTAAGGGAGAATGAAAATCACTCCCCACAACAGGATATGGACAAATACATTGTTCCACCTGCTTTTCAGCTTTAATGTGACTAACTGACCCATCCGGTTATTTTTTAATATTCAGTAAAAATAGACATTTTTTATGAATAAAGAAACTTTACATTCTGCCGCGCCCTCCGCCATGAGGTGGTCCGCCGAAACCGCGTCGTTCCTGCATCATATCACTTTGGGTGGCTCCTCCTTTGAAGATATTGAACCGATACACAAAATGTACCATAAAGTAGCTGGTGAGCGTGTTGGTAGTCGTATCACGGATATAGTTGGATGTTACGCTTCTGTTGATGTTGCTGCGTTGTTGCAGAATATCATATATTTTGAAACGGAGTGTACCGTTTTTTTGCTTGAACAAGGTCTTTTGCAACGATGCATTCCACAACCATTCATTCTGCTCAAAACCGTCGGCATAACCTGAATTGGTTGAGTAATTGATATCGCTCTCCACTGTCAGATCCCAGGGCAGATAAACCGAGGTGGTGGCATTTCCCCCGTAATTGAAATATTGCTGATCGGTCTGTCCCTGAAGGCTGTTGGTCACATTATTAAAGTTTACATTTCCCCTGATACCGAAATCGAACAGATCGGAACGATAATTCAGACCAAGCACTTCAGCCAATGTAGCTCTTTTGTTGACATTCTGTTCGTTATTCGAAAATCCGTTTGTGTGATTGTAGCTGGCAAATGACATGGAGAAAACTGAAAACTTGATATTTTTTAAGGGCACGTTGAACATCATGCGTCCATTAGCATTCCAGTTGCCGGCCACATTACGGAAGGTAGTTTCCTTACGGCCTGTGTTGATGTCGGTAAAGGTGGATGAAACAATGTCGTTGGTCAGATATCCGGCGTTGGCAAATGCATTGAAGGAACTTGCCTTTTCGGGATTGGATTTCTGATAGCGGATATCCAGACGATGCTGAAACGAAGGCTTCAGGTCGGGATTACCATAACTGATGTTTAACGGGTCCGACACGTCCACAACCGGAGAAAGTTGCGACACCGATGGCTGATCGGTATTGCCGTAATACCTGAGCCTGAGGTTGTGCGTGCGGCTCCAGCGATAATTGAGCTGCGCCATGGGAGCATAGTTGATCACATCCTGCTTCCCGTCGTAGATCATATCTGATCCGATAAATGTTTTGCTGTGCGAGGACGAAGGTTGCATGGAGAAACCAAACATATAGTCAAATTTTTCCCGTACCGATCTGAAATTCAATTCCAATTCCTGATTCACAAAATTATTTTCCAGACGCTTGCTGTAGAGTGAATCAAGCACCGTATAATCTCCTGACCCATCTTTAGAACGGGTGTCCTTGTCCGACTCAGAGAGATTTTGCCTGTACTGGTATGCCAGTTGCAGAAAATTGTTCTCTCCTATCGGCTCCACGTAAGAGACATATCCCCGCCATGACTGGTTGTTATTGGCATTTGTAAAACGCTGGTCTATGATATCGTTTGGCCGTGTTCCGTTATAAAAAGTGCCGGATTCACTTGTTCCGCTATTTTCGGAATCACCTTTTTCTGCACGCAGCTGAACACTCAGCACACGCCCTTTTTTACCCAATTCGCGGCTGGCATCAAGACTGAGTTCAATATCTCTGCCGTTACCCTCTGAAAAGTAATCCGATTCTCCATGATTGATCGTATCGCCGGTTTGTTCGCTTATGGTGAGAAAATTACCCGTCTCATTGCGATTGTTGTTGTAAAACGATATCTCCGGACGGAATATGATCTTCGTCAGTGAATCCGGATCCCACTCAAGCCGCAGATCCAGATTAAAATTCTGACTTTTATTGTTTACCGTATTGTCCTCTTTTTCTAACGTATTGCCTTTACTCAGCAGGTTCTGTGTAAAAACATCAGACAAGATATGATTGTCTGTAAACCCATAACGGGTATTTCCACCAATTTTAAATTTAGGTGAAAACTGCTTACTGAAATTACCGCCAACATTGGCCGACGTTGCAATTCCATCCCGTCCTCCAAACATACGCCCACGACCACCACGACCGCCCATGCTCCCGAACATGGAGGAAGCAAGATCAGAAAAACCGGCATTGTTTGTGTTGTTGATCCCTCCGAGGAATGTATACTGATCCTTATTTTTCATGTAATTCACCATGGCATTCCCCTCGTAACGTTCCTGGCTGCCATATCCGGCAAAAGCATTGCCGAAAAGACCCTCTTTCATGCCGGGACGTACCATCAGGTTGATCACATTCTCTTCTTCTCCGTCGTCGAACCCGGTCATCTGTGCCATCTCGGTTCTTCTCTCGAGTACCTGCAGCTTTTCTACCATCTTTGCCGGCAGGTTTTTTGATGCCACCTTCGGGTCGTTGCTAAAAAACTCCTCCCCATCTACCAATATCTTCTTGATTTCTTTCCCATTGACCGTAATCTTTCCTTCACCGTCTATTTCCACGCCGGGCATTTTCTTCAACAGATCTTCCACCACTGCACTCTCTGTCACTTTGTAGGAATCGGCATTGTACTCCAGTGTATCACCTTTCACAACTATCTCCGGCGCCTTGGCTGTGACCACGGTCTCCGACAGTAAAATATTGTCGTTACTCAGTATGATGTCACCCAACTGCACATTCGGACGGGAAGAGGTGACCTGCACATCACGGTAAATATCGTTGTATCCAATAAAAGATATATGCAGGATATAAGATCCGTTTCTTACCGGAATTGTAAAGAGACCCTCGGCATTGGAAGCTTTGCCCGTCACGAACGCACTGTCTGCACGTTGTAAGACCCTGATATTTGCCAAGGGTACCGGCTCCTCTGAATCTTTATCCATCACCTTCCCCGATATGGAACTGCCTGATTGAGCCTGTGCCAGCATGGCGAAAGTTGCCGCAAAGATCGTTACCACCAAAGAATATATTTTTTTCATAATGCTGTTATTATCCCACAAAAATAAGTCCATCGCCAAGCTTCGGCAAAATAAATAGACAAACTACGGGATTTCATCGACCAATGAAGGCTTTCGGACAATCAAGCCGAGGACAGACGAGAATAAAAAGTTGCATTTTGCTTTTTTGTTGGCAAATTATATTTAATTTTGCACGCATTTCAATTGTCTAATAAGAGTTCTGACATTCATTCTGAAAAATAAATCCATTATCTTATGTTAAAATCGTTGAAAAGTGAAGATTGGGTAGCCACACTGATTGGCGCCGTCATTCTTCTACTGGTGATTCTGATGCCGGTAATCATGAAGGACTATGTTTATATGTCTGTAGTAGTAGCTGTTCTGGCTTACCTCGGTTATCTCTTCATGGGAAACAAAGACAATGGAAGATTTCTGCTTTCCTTTGCAGCAGTATATCTTTTGGCATGGCTGGCCACCTACATTGCCGGTCTTGCACCTGTCAAAACCATCGGATTGGAATCGGTATTTTTCGCCGTTATCATCGGATTACTGATACGCAATACCGTGGGATTACCCAAATGGCTGGCTCCCGCCGTGAAAAGTGAATATTACATCAAAGCAGGACTGGTGATCCTGGGAAGTTCCATTCTCTTCAATGAGATCATGAGAGCAGGTGCCCTGGGAATGGTACAGGCGGTCATTGTGGTTTTATCGGTATGGTATTTCAGTTTCTGGATCTCTAACAGGGCCTTTGGAATAGACAAGGAGATGTCTATCCTGCTCTCCAGTGCTGTCTCTATTTGTGGGGTCTCTGCTGCGATTGCAACCAGTGGCGCCATCAAGGGGGATCCCAAAAAGCTTTCGTTTGTTATTTCCCTGGTGTTGATCGTGGCCATCCCCATGATGTACCTGCTGCCTTATCTGGCAATATGGATGGGCCTGAGTGAAGAAGTGGCCGGTGCATGGCTGGGAGGCACCATTGACACCACGGCCGCAGTGGTTGCTTCCGGTAAGTTCATCGGTGAGACGGCAGAACAATACAGTGTTATCATCAAATCCGCCCAGAATGTACTGCTGGGAGTGGCTGCCTTCGTGATTTCCATCTACTGGTCGTACAAGGGAACCAACAACGATATCCGCCCCTCCGGGAGTGTTTTGTGGGATCGCTTCCCGAAATTCGTAATTGGCTTTCTGGTTGCTTCGCTGGTTTTCAGTTTTGCCTTCGATGCTGAAACAGGAAAAGCACTGTCCGGTGTAGCCAACAAAGGTGCACGTGGTTTGCTGTTTTCATTGGCATTCGTTTGCATCGGACTGGAAACCGATTTTCGTTACATATTCAAAAAGGAGAATGCCAAATATATCTGGTCGTTCCTTACCGCACAGACTTTCAACATCCTGCTCACTTTGCTTATTGCCTGGTTGCTGTTCAGGACATTGTAAGTCGCAGTAACAAGACACTGCCCGATGAAACAGTTTATTCGTGTTCTCACCAATATCGCAGTTGCCAATACAAGCACCTACCTACTCTGGAGCGCCTTTTCGTTCTGGATCTATCTCGAAACCCATTCGGTGCTGGTCCTTTCGGTACTTAGTGGTACTTACATGCTGCTGGTCACACTCTCCAGCATGTTTTTCGGTACCATCGTAGACAAACACAAAAAGAAAAAGGTGATGATTGGTGCCTCCGTGGTGACCATGATTCTCTTGTTGCTGGCAAGCACAGTCTTTCTTTTATCTGATACGGCTCATCTTGCCGATATGGCATCGCCAGCCTTTTGGCTTTTCTCCTTTCCTGTATTGCTGAGTGCACTCACAGGCAACCTGCGGGGCATAGCACTTTCTACCACGGTGAGCATTCTTGTACCAAAACAGGACTATGGTCGTGCCAATGGACTGGTGGGAACCATACAGGGATTCGGGATGATTGCCAACACGGTATTCAGCGGATTGATCATCGGTTATCTGGGAATGGATTGGGCCATTTATATCACGTTGCTGCTGTCTGCCGGCACGTTGATTCACCTCTTTTTTCTCTCCATTCCAGAAGAGCATATCCTGCATGACCCACATCTGCAAAACAGTCAGATCGATTTCCAGGGAGCTTTCCGGGCGATACACATGGTACCGGGACTGATGGCCCTTATTTTCTTCACTACATTCAACAACTTTATCGGAGGCGCTTTTGCAGTATTGCTCGATCCGTACGGACTGACACTTTTTTCGGTAGAACTGTGGGGTATCATCCTGGGCTTTACGGGCACGGGATTTATTTTGGGAGGACTGCTTATCGGTAAACTGGGGTTGGGAAAGAAGCCACTTCGATCCTTACTCCTGGGTTACGTTTTTATTAACCTCATCTGCATCGTCTTCACCCTGCGGGAAGGATCGGTTCTGTTTGTGGGGGGTATGTTTCTCTATATGCTCATAGCGCCGATTATTGAGGCAGGTGAGCAAACCATCATCCAGACTGTGGTACCCAAACCCAAACAGGGTCGCGTCTTTGGATTTGCACAGACCGTGGAGGCCGGCGTCACACCTGTTTCAATCTTCATTATCGGTCCCCTGGCACAATCTGTGATCATTCCATACATGGATAGCGAAGCGGGAAAACAAACTTTCGGATGGCTCCTGGGTGAAGGCAATACCCGCGGCATTGCACTCACCTTCGTGATAGCGGGCCTCTTCATGCTGCTGTTATCTCTCCTCGCCTTCCGCACAAAAGCCTATCATATCCTGACGGCATCGTATAGGAGAAATATGGATAAAGAGGAATAATCCTCGAAATACCAGGGCACGATGTCGCCAAAAAATATGTTTAAAGTTCTTTGGCCAGTTTCAGCCATCTGAAGTTGGCACGCTCCATCGAAATATCGACCCACGCATCCACATGAAACTCAAAACAGGCAGCGGAGGAAGTGGGTAGATTGTCGAGCCTTACTCCCAGGTCATTGATCAGATCGGTTATTCCCGGGTTATGTCCCACATAGAGACAGCTCTCCACCTTGTCGGGTAACTTGGAGAGGACATTCAATATCCATCTGGAAGGAGCAAAATAAAGGTTTTGATCTGTTTGAATCTTATCCTCCGGATAACCTATTTCCTGCGCAGCGAGAATGGCCGTTTCGTGGGCCCTTCTTGCAGATGAAGAAAGGATCAGGTCGGGAAGACCCGCTCTCTTCAGGATGTAACCTCCCATGGCTGTGGCATTTTTTCGACCACGTTCGGTCAACACACGATCATAATCGTCTTTCGCCATCGTGTCCTGCTCAGCTTTACCGTGACGGAGTATTATCAATTGCTTCATATGTCCCAGCTTAAAATTACTTTACCACATTGACCGCTCTCCATCACATCGAACCCCTGTTGGAAATCATCAATCCCTAGCCTGTGTGTGATGACAGGCGTCAGATCGAGACCGGATATCAGCATCTGCTCCATCTGATACCAGGTTTCCCACATCTCACGCCCATAAATTCCTTTCAGAGTGAGTGCCTTGAAGATGATTTCGTTCCAGTCGACTGTCGTATGGTTGGGCAGAATGCCCAGTAATGATATTTTGGAACCATTGTACATGTTGTCGAGCATCTCCCGGAAGCCTGCCGGTGAACCGGACATCTCGAGTCCCACATCAAAGCCGCGCATGCCCAGTTTTTCCACTGCCTGCGCAATGGTCTCCCCTTTGGCGGGGTTCACGGTGAGCGTTGCACCCATTTTCCTGGCAATATCCAGCCGGTATTCACTTAAATCACTGACCACGATGTAACGGGCACCTGCAAAACGACAGATAGCGGTCGCCATACTGCCAATCAGACCGGCACCGGTGATCAGCACATCTTCGGCAATCAGCGGGAACGACAGGGCTGTATGTGTGGCATTGCCGAAGGGATCCATGATAGAAGCAATCTCATCGGGTATGCGGGAATCGAGTTTAACCACATTCGATGCCGGCAGGGAGAGATATTCGGCAAAAGCACCGTCGCGGTTTACTCCCACACCGATGGTGTTCTCACATACATGCAGTTTGCCACGGCGACAGTTGCGACAGTGTCCGCAGGCAATATGGCCTTCACCCGTCACCCTGTCACCTATCTTCAGGTTCTCTACACCACTGCCCATATCCACAATCTCACCCACATACTCGTGTCCGATGGTCATGGGAGTCCTGATGGTCTTCTGCGACCAGTCGTCCCATTTGTAAATATGCAGATCAGTTCCACAGATAGCGGTTTTTTTTATTTTAATCAGTACATCATTTACGCCGATGGAAGGAATGGGAACCTCTTCCATCCAGATGCCTTTCTCGGGCCGATGTTTTACCAATGCTTTCATATTTTAAGCTTTCAGCGGTCAGCCATCAGCTATCAGCTTTGCGTGCTGAAAGATGTAGCAGACGGCGGTTTTATTTTAATTGGTTTTCTGTCACCTGCGGTCAGTAATCAGCTTTCCGTGCTGAAAGATTCTGCCGACAACGGGTTCGTTGTTATATGACTTCCTGTTTCTTCCCTACTTTAATAAAGGCAGCAATTGCCTTGTCGAGATGATCACGTGTATGTCCCGCCGAGAGCTGCACCCGAATGCGTGCCTGGTCTTTTGGAACCACGGGATAATAAAATCCGGTTACGTAGATCCCCTCTTCCAGCAGTTCTGCTGCAAACTGTTGCGACAGCCTGGCATCATAGAGCATGACGGCACAAATGGCCGATTGTGTCGGCTTGATGTCGAATCCGGCCTCTAACATCCTGGTCACAAAATAATCCACATTCTCATGCAGTTTGTCCTGCAGTTGATTGGACTCCTGCAGCAGGTGAAAAGCTTCCACGCCCGATGCTGCCACCATGGGAGGGATGGAGTTGGAGAAGAGATAGGGACGAGAGCGCTGGCGCAGCATGTCGATTACTTCCCTGCGTCCCGTGGTGAAACCGCCGATGGCACCGCCGAAAGCTTTGCCCAGCGTGCCGGTGATGATATCCACCTCGCCCATGACGCCAAACTGCTCCGTAACACCTTTCCCTGTTTTCCCGACCACGCCGGCGGAGTGACTCTCATCGACCATCACCAGTGCGTCATATTTTGCAGCAAGCAGCATGATTTTATCGAGTGGTGCCACGTTGCCATCCATTGAAAACACACCGTCGGTGACAATGATGCGAAACCGTTCTGCCTGTGCCTCCTTCAGCTTCTCCTCCAGATCAGCCATATCGGCATTGGCATAACGATAGCGTTTTGCCTTGCACAAACGAACTCCGTCAATGATGGAGGCATGATTCAATGCATCGGAAATGATGGCGTCTTCTTCCGTGAAAAGAGGTTCAAAGAGACCTCCGTTCGCGTCGAAGCAGGCAGCGTAGAGGATGGTATCGTCTGTTTTAAAAAAATTACTGATGGTTTTTTCCAGCTCCTTGTGGTAGTCCTGTGTGCCGCAGATAAACCGCACCGACGACATACCATAGCCACGATCATCCAATGCCCTTTTTGCTGCAGCAATCAGGCGCTGATGGTCTGATAGACCCAAGTAGTTGTTGGCACAGAAATTGAGTACCTGCTGCCCCGATTGGACCTTTATCTCTGCCCGCTGCGGCGTAACAATGATCCGTTCATTTTTGTAGAGGCCTGCATCCTCAATGGCCTTCAATTCAACCTGCAGGTGTTGTTGCATTTTTCCGTACATATCATTATAGTTTTCAACAATCAACTTTCAACAGTCAACTCTTTGGCGTTAATGCCAGGCTCTCTGCGTTCATTTTCTTCTTCCAAATCATTGAGCAATGACTGGGGAATTGATTTCTTGGATTTCAATCCCAGCTCACGCAGTTTTTCCGTTTGCCCAATGAGGTTTCCCCTACCCGATTTCAACTGCCGGTATGCATTGTCATAACTGCGTTTTGCTCTATCGAGATGAACTTCAATATCGGTGAGCGAATCCACAAAATTAACAAACTTGTCGTAAAGCGCGGCACCCCGTTCAGCAATCTCCTGTGCATTGCGGTTTTGGTACTCACGCTTCCACAAATCTACAATTAATTTCAATGCAGCGATCAGGTTCGTGGGACTGATCAACAAAATTTTCTTGTCATAGGCATACTGCCAGAGACTCTCTTCATGACGCAAAGCCAGCATATAAGCCGGTTCATTGGGAATAAACATCATCACGAAATCGAGCGTGTCGGCGTAATCCTGATAGTTTTTCCGACTCAACTCATCAATATGCTTCCGTATTGAACGCAGGTGTTCACCGATAAACTTTTTCTGTTCTGTCTGATCATCACTACCGGTATAGTTGGCATATGCCGTGAGCGATACCTTTGAATCGATGATTACCTTCCTGTTGTCAGGATAGGCGATGATCACATCCGGCTGCATCCGGGAACCGTGCTCACCAGTGTAATAATTGCCATCGGGATCCTTCAGGTATTCCTGCACGTAATATTCCCTTCCTTCTGTTAGTCCCGAACGCTCCAGGATGTTCTCCAGAATCATCTGTCCCCAGTCGCCCTGCATCCGGGAGTTACCCCGCAAAGCTTGGGTCAGGTTATTGGCTTCGCTGCTGAGACGGTCGTTCAGCTCACGCAGGTTTTTCACTTCCTGCCCCAGAGAAAAGCGTTCTTTCGCTTCGGTGATATAGACCTCTTCCACTTTTTTTCGGAACAAATCAATATTCTCGCCCAACGGCTTCAGGATCATATCCAGGTTGTTCCTGTTCAGGTTTGTGAACTTTTCGGTTTTCTCTTCCAGTATCCTGGATGCGATCCGTTCAAACTCCAGGTTAAATTGTTTGTGTATCGCATCCATTTCATTTTTCTGTAGTTCCAGCTTCTCGGTCAGTGCTTTATTCTCAGCGGTAAATGTAGCCAGTAGCCTGTGGGTATCGTTCAGTTCATCGGTTATGGCTTTCAGATCGAGCTTATATTGAGCAATATCCTGCTCAGCATCCGTCGTCTTCTCTTTCCATACAGCAACCTGGGTATTAAGCCGATAATTCTCTTGTACAACAGTCTCATGGTCTCTTTTCAAAACTGTTTTCGATTTCCAGTATAACGCAGCAATCACCCATGCCAGAATGCCACCCACCCCACATCCTGCCAGCACATAAAGGATCTCCGCGTAATCTTTCACGACAAACTGCTGTATTTAAGCGTTCTTTACCCTGTACTATTTAATATTTTTCAGTACATGACCCATCCGCTTCTTTTTCGTTTCCATGTAAAAATGGTTGTAGGTATTGGGGGTGATCTCCAGCGGCACATTTTCCACCACTTCCAGGCCATATGATTCCAGGCCGATTCTTTTTTTGGGATTGTTGGTCATCAACCGCATTTTTTTTACTTCCAGACTGCGTAGTATCTGGGCTCCCACGCCGTAATCCCTTTCATCGGCCTGATAGCCGAGGTGCAGGTTGGCATCCACGGTATCGAGACCCTGTTCCTGCAGCTTGTAGGCCGCTGCCTTGGCCATGAGCCCGATGCCGCGTCCTTCCTGATTCAGATATACCAGCACCCCTTTCCCTTCCTGCTCAATCAGTTGCAGTGCCTTGTGAAGCTGCTCCCCACATTCACAGCGCATGGAACCGAAGATATCACCGGTCACACAGGAAGAGTGCACCCTCACCAGAAGCGGTTCCTCATCGTGCCACTCCCCTTTGATCAGTGCGACATGTTCTTGTCCGGTAGCCTTCTGAAGGAAGGGAATCATCCTGAACTCACCATATTCGGTTGGAAGCTGTACCGCCTCACCCCGTTCGATGAGCGACTCGGTCTGCAGCCTGTATTTGATTAAATCGGCTACAGAAACTATCTTCAGATTGAATTTCCGGGCCATATCCATCAACTCGGGTAGTCGCGACATGGAGCCGTCTTCATTTTTAATCTCTGCAAGCGCTCCCGCGGGATATAACCCGGCGAGTCTGGCAAAGTCGATGGTTGCCTCTGTGTGTCCGGCCCTGCGAAGTACACCCTTCGACTGTGCACGGAGCGGAAAGATGTGTCCGGGACGTCCAAAGTCCTCCGGCGCCGTCTCCTCCCGGGTAAGCGCCAGGATGGTCTGTGCCCTGTCGTAAGCCGAGATGCCGGTTGTACACCCATGCGTAAGCAGATCGATGGATACGGTGAAGGGTGTGGCATGAATGGAGGTGTTGTGGGTGACCATCATCGGCAATTCCAGTTCTTCGGCACGTTCTTTGGTGATGGGAGCACAAATAAGGCCGCGTGCATGTGTTTCCAGAAAGTTAATCTTCTCGGGCGTGATGCACTCTGCCGCGATGATCAGGTCTCCTTCGTTCTCCCTGTCCTCATCATCGACCACAATGATAAAGTTGCCTTTGCGTATCTCCTCAATGGCTTCCTCTATGGTGTCTAATTTTATTTGCTTTTGCATATCTCTATTTTGTTTTATGCTATTACCCTGTTACCAGCAGCATGAACATTGCGGATGATTTCTGTTATCTCTCCACTCAGCCGCTGTATATCTTTCAAATCTTTTTTTATCCTTAATTCAAACGGAACCGACATGATTCGCAACACGACTCCCACAGGGAAGAGATACATGCTGATCGTGGCCCAAATTGAACCGGCTTTGAATGGCCCGATCCGGGTGATAAGCACCGGAAATGACTCAGCCTTTGCTAGTTCCTCCAGATTTCTGGAGTTGGATAATTGACTGAGAATGATCTCCATGGAACTTTTGATGGTGAATAATTCTCTTTCGTAGGCATCATCTGTCCAAAAATCTTTGTACGTTATTCGGCTGTATTTCGAAAACCAGTAGTCTATCTTATCCGACAAAGCCGACAGTGAACGGACGATTTCCTCATAATCAGGACTGTCGATGATCACACTTTTTATCGGATATTTTCTTTTTTCCCGAATGAAAAACAATCTTCTAAAGAATTGCACATAGGTGTCGGCATTCATGATCACCGAATCATTCATTGCCTTATAGGTCAGAAACACGCCGATGGGCAGCAGGATGAGCGAACTGAACCACATCCCGAACCAATGTTCCCACACCCCGTCGCGCGTCATCTTGTAACCCACATTCTCCACAATATAATAAATGATGAAGAGAATGACCGATATGACGATGGGAGTGCCCAAACCTCCCTTTCTGACAATGGATCCCAGGGGAGCTCCAATGAAAAAGAAAATGAGGCAGGTAAAAGGAATGGTAAATTTCCGGTGCCATTCTATCCAGTGACGGTTGATGGTCTTCTGGGTTGTTGTTTTGTTGAGTGACCTGAAAAGAAATTCGTTGCTGTTGTTGTCGGCTTTGGAAAAGGCGGTTTGCAGGATGGCCGACTGTTCCTGTAGTTCTTTCGACTGCAACAGCGTATCAGGTCGGGGCACTTCCACGCCTGCATGGGTCGCGGCCGCAATAAGTGAATCTTTCTCGTGTGAAGGATAACTGTTGCGAAAGGTGAGATAGGAATAATTCTTCATCATATTTCGGTCCAGCCTGTTTACACTGTCCATGATTGTGGTCATGGAGTCGATGGAAACACCTAATTGCGACAAGTTCTTGGAGACGTAATTGCTGGTGGAGCTTCCTTCAATCATCTCTTCACCCATGCGGTTGAAGTTGGCGTCATAAGAAATCATCATGGTCTTCACATCGAAGTTCTCCCTCGCGTAAGGGACAAAATCGGCCGTACTGCGGGACTCTGCTCCCTGCTTGAAGTTTTGAAACTGCTGTCCGCTGTACATGGTGAAGATGAGCATCGTCTTATCTTCTGTCATGCTCATCTTGGCCGAATCACAGATGATCACCGCCATGTTGTTGAAACCACTCGCCACATCGTAGATCAGTACATCGTATAACATCCCGGTCTTTTGATCTTTCCTTTCCACATATAGGTTATAACCGTCAATTTCCTTATAAAAAACAGTTTCCGGCACATCCAGTTCTGGAGAAGCCTGACGGATGGAAATGAGCAGGGAATAAAACTTTGTTTGTATTTTGGGGATGGCATTATTCTGAAAAAAGAAAGCACCCACACTGATGAAAAGGATGAGAATGATGAGTGGTTTCATCATCTTGAGCAAGGGAATACCCGCCGACTTGATAGCCAACAGTTCCAGGTTTTCACCCATATTCCCGAATACCATCAGCGAAGCAAGCAGGATGGCCAGCGGAAGTGCCATGGGAATAAGGTTGAGGGCTGCATAAAAAAACATTTCCCCGATGACATCAACTCCAAGACCTTTGCCCACCATGTCCTCCACATACTTCCACAGAAACTGCATCAACACCAGAAACAGGCATATGGCAAAAGTCATCAGAAAAAGCGGGACAAAGGTTGTAAGCATATAACCATATAACCGCTTTATGTGGAAAAATTTTCTCATTGATTCCGAACAAAAGAAGACCCGTTTATATTGACGGCAAAGATAGTAAAATCAAACGGACAATCGTGGTTTCGAAAATGTAAAGATGATTAATTGGTGCGGTATGACGATGATGTGACGGGCTTAGATACCCAGTCTTCTTTTCATCTCATCTACCTGTGATTCCCACAGGGCGATGGCATCTCCCTTTTCACCGGATTCAGCGAAGTCGGTAATCTCCAGCGTCATGTCACCGGATAAATCCAGTTTGCGCAGCAGGAACTCAAAATAACAAGTTTCTTCCTCCTCATCGACCCATTGATAACGGATGCCTGACAGTGGTTTCTGATTGACGATGATCGCCTGATTACTTGTTTTTCCCCAGTAGAATGTGTAAATTGTCTCGGTCTCATCCATCGACACTTCATCAGCAAACCATTCCGAGAGACCGTCAATCTGACTGACCATGCGCCATAAGCTACTCGGGGTCGCGTTTCCCATCAGGAACTCGATATGAAATTTTTCTTTCGGCATGTATATTTTGAAACTGGCTCACAATATACAACTTTTTTTTGTTTCTATTACCAAAAGAATGTAAAAACTAAAGGAGCCGTCCTAAGACAGCTCCCCGTAGATAATTACGAACCGGATTACTGCTGAGGAATATACTCCACAAAGGCTTCTATGGCTTCGTACGAGGCTAGTCCCAGCTTCCAGTAGGTGTCGGCCGTAGCACGGTTTCTCTCTTCCGATCGTTGCCAGAATAGCCGTTCATCATCGCCCAGGAAAGGAGCACTCTCCATCTGGGACTGATGCTTGAGGATGGCATTTCTTTTCTGACGCAGTTCTTCGGGAGAAAGTGGCACGGCCATTTCAATATGATCTATCTCCCACTCCATCCATGCACCGCGATACATCCAGATGCGGCAATCGTCGAACCATTCATCCTCTTTGAGCATGTCAACCGCACCCAGGATGGCGTCGAGACAGACTTTGTGGGTGCCATGCGGATCTGCGAGGTCTCCGGCCACATAGATCTGATGGGGTTTGATGGTTTCAATGAAATCTTTGACAATGGTCACGTCCTTTTCCGAAATAGGGTTCTTTTTCACCTTTCCTGTTTCATAGAAAGGGAGATCCAGAAAATGTACGTTTTCCTCAGAGAGGCCCACATATCTGTCTGCCGAGCGGGCTTCCTCACGACGTATTCTCCCCTTGATAAAAAGAATGTCGGGCGTATCAATATCTTCTTTCGTTTTTTCATGCAGGAGATAGTGACGTATATTTTCATATTTCTCCAACAGATCGGTATTTCCGGGAGTGAATTTCTTGCGCATGCTGTTCAGTACCGAGATGTAACGGATTACCTCTTCGTCTCCCACTGCAATGTTTCCGGATGTCTGATATGCCACATGTACCTCGTGGCCTTGATTGACAAGACGCTGAAACGTACCACCCATAGAGATCACATCATCGTCGGGGTGTGGACTGAAAATGATGACCCGCTTGGGATAGGGTTTTGCCCGCTCGGGACGGTAGGTGTCATCGGCATCAGGCTTTCCTCCCGGCCATCCGGTAATGGTGTGCTGCAGATCGTTGAATATCTTGATATTCACATTATAGGCCGATCCGTAGAGGGTGATCAACTCACTCAACCCATTGTCGTTGTAATCTTTATTTGTCAGCTTCAGGATGGGCTTGTTCACCACCTCGCAGAGCCAGACAATGGCCCGGCGGATGAGCTTGCTGGTCCATTCACAGTTTGTGACAAGCCAGGGGCGACTGATGCGCGTAAGCTCCGACGCGGCTGCCAAATCTACAAAGACTTTTGTTTCGGGGTGTGTCTGCAGGATGGAGCCGGGAATCAGATCGGTCACCGTTCCTTCCACAATATCGCGTACACTAGTGGCTTTTTGTTCGCTCCAGGCGACAAGCGCAATTTTTTTGGCATCCATCATATCCGAGAGACCCATGGTAATTGCACTGACAGGTACCTTGTCGAGTGATCCGAAGTTTCGGGCAATATCTTTGCGCGAGTCACCATCGAGCATGACAAGCCTTGTTTGTGAGTGAAGGCCGCTACCTGGCATGTTGAAACCCACGTTTCCTTTGCTACCCAGTCCCAGCAACAGGTAATCGAGTCCGCCCAATTTTTTCAGATCCTGTTCAAAAGCTTCACAGTTCTCTGCAATCAGATCTTTTTCAATGGTTGCATCCGGAGAGAAGATGTTGGCAGGATCTATGTCGATTTGATTTAAAAAGACTTCTTTCAGCATCTGCAGATTACCAAAAGAGAAATCAAGCACAGGATAGAACTCGTACGTATTAAAAATTACCAGATTTTTAAAGCTTACATTTTTTTCCTTGTGCTGTCTCACCAGTTCATCGTACACAGGCATGGGAGTGGCTCCTCCACTGATGCCAAGCACAAAAATCTCTCCTTTCTGTTGCTTTAACTGCATCTCTGCTACGATATCGGCGGCCACTTTCTTTGCTGCTTTTTTTGATTCCTCGTAGATGGCTACGGGCAGCTTCTCAAAGCGTGCCAGATTGTACTCTTCAAAGTCGTTCTCCGGGCGATAGTACTTCCTGGGAACCCTCTCAAGTGTTATGTGTGAACTCAGATCTAATCTCATAATTTATACGATTATTTAATTTTTTACATTTTTTAAGCTGCCTTGTTGTCCATCTTACGGGTAATCCGTCCGTATATAAACAGGGCAACGGCAGAAATGGCACCAATAGCCACAAAAACATACCAGATATAGTGTGCATTTTGCGTGGCTGCAGCATACGCTACAGTGTCAATCACCCCGTTATCATCGGTGAAAAGCCGCGGGTCGGGTAAATACTTATCCAGCAGAAATCCCGACAGTCCAAAAGCAAACAGGAATGAAAAGAAGGAATGCAGATGGCTGAATCCCAAATACAAACCCTCCTCACCTTTTGGAGCCTGCAACGAAAAATATTCCAGGTAACGGGGCGAAATAAAACACTCTGCAATAGCTTGAAAAGCAATACCGATAATCATCATGAAAGCCACGGGATGTAATCCCAGAATGTAACTTTCCCCAATTTGCGTTCCCAAAGACATGACCAGCGCCGAGAGCGGAATAATGAACATCCCCACCATCATGGAGGTGATGGCACTCCGTTTTTTCATCAACGAGGTGACGAAGTTAACACTTACAAACACAATCAATGGGTTCACATTTGCGTACCATCCGGGTGAGGCGCTTTCTCCGATCAGCCGGATTACATACTTGGGCATGGTGGCATACATCTGGCTCTGAATAACCCAGAAACCGCTGACAATAAGAATCAGCAGCATCAACCGTCCGTTGAGCAACACTTTAGCCAGCGATTGTCCTATTTCGGCAAAACTTTTCCCTTTGCCTTCCGTTTTAACTGATTTATAGAAGAAATAGACAGCGATAAGGGCAAGAAGGGTCATTGCAGCTGAAAAATAGTTCAGGTAAACCAGACCCTGGTCTCCCATGCTCCGGCGAAGGGGGTCGACCACCGTTTTGCCGGTAAAAGCACCGATGTTAACCATCATGTAAAAGATGGAATATCCCCTAGCCCTGTTTTCAGGCGTTGTTTCACGCGCGACAGTGCCGGAGATCACCGATTTGATGAAGGCACCACCAATCACGACCAATACAAGGGGTGCAACAATGGACCATCTCAGATAACTCTCTTTCAATCCTGTGTAGGTTGTTGTCATCTCATAGTCTACCAGCCCTGCATTGGCAAGCATTGTGGGCAGAATACCCAGTCCGGCATATCCAATCGTAAGCAGCGTAAACGCAAGAATGATTGCCGACCGGAAACCTATTTTATCGGCATAGGCTCCTGCAAACATCGGCAGCAGGTAAAGGGAAGCCGAAAAGAGTCCTGCAATCACGCCCGCCTCAATATCGGAGAAGCCCCATACATTCGACAGATAAAGGGTGATAACTATAAAGACTGCATAGTATGCAAGTCGTTCAAGCAGTTCAACAAAGTTGGCTACCCAAAAGGGTTTCGAAAATTTTACCATCTACGGAATCCTATGTTAATTTTGAAGCAATTTTTATATTGTGGGCAAAGATAAAAAAAAAATTGAATATTATACCAGATCGATTACCGTAATTCCGGTTCCACCAAACTGTATATGTTCATCCTGAAAATGAGTAACACCTCCCACGGTACCCAGATACTCCCGGATGATCTGGCGTAATGCACCGGTACCCGTTCCGTGCAAGATACGCACCCTTGAAACACCCAGCTGCAATGCGTCATCGATAAAGTACATGACTGCCTGCAACGCCTCATCACCGCGCATACCGCGCACATCGATATCCTGTCTGAAGTTCAGTTTTCGTTCATGTAGCAGGTCGCGGGTATTGGAGGCCTTCTTTTCCTTTTTAAGCTGGTTGTTGCTCACCCGTTCCAGACTCTCGATGTTGACAGTGGTCTTGATCATCCCGAAGGCAACGGTTACTTTTTTACCGGAAACATCCATCACCTCACCCACCGAAGTCTGCCCTTTAATCCGCACAGCATCTCCTGCGGCCGGCTTTTCGTGGATTTCCTTTGGTGCAGAGGTCAGATTTTTTGTCTTCCCAAGAGGTTTCTTTGGCACCGTGGGTCCCTTCTCATCCGCTTTGGCTTCTGTCACCTGCTCTTTGAACCGATTCAGTGACGCGCGTACCTGTTTGGTCTTCTCTTTGTCGGCCTTAACCTCTCTGATCTCCCGAATGGTATTTTCAATGCGTGCATTGCTCTCGGCCAGCATTTGTTCAGCCTGCTGCCGTGCCTGACCGAGGATCTCCTTTTTTTGCTTGCTGATCTCCTCCAGGCTGGCCTCATATTTCGAGGCGTTCTCCTCCAGCCGGTTGCGTTCACGCCTTATCTCATCACGTTTTCGTTCCCAGTAGCGACGGTCGCGGGCTATATCCTGCAGGTATTTGTCCATGTTGATGTAATCACTCCCCACAATCTCTGAGGCGTGTGCGATCACCTCTTCCGGTAATCCGATCTTGCGGGCGATCTCTACGGCGAAGGAGCTTCCCGGGTTGCCGATGGCGAGGCGAAAGAGGGGCTGCATTTCATGGCGATCATACAACATGGCGCCATTCACCACCCCCTCGTGTTCATTGGCAAAATGTTTCAGATTCTGGTAATGGGTGGTAATCACGCCAAACGATTGTTGCCTGTTGAACCGGTCGAGGAGCGCCTCGGCAATGGCAGCGCCGATCTGCGGCTCGGTACCGCTCCCAAACTCGTCGATCAGCAGCAACGATCTTGCATTACAGTTTCGTTCGAAGAACTTCATGTTCATCAGATGGGAACTGTAGGTAGAGAGGTCGTTTTCAATGGATTGTTCATCACCGATATCGATAAAGATATCTGCAAAGATGCCCACCTTTGAATTTTCTCTCAATGGAATCAGCAATCCGCATTGTACCATGTACTGAAGGAGGCCGACCGTCTTCAGACAGACCGACTTTCCACCGGCGTTGGGTCCTGAGATGACCAGGATCCGGTTTGTTCCCCCGAGTGAGATGTCGAGCGGGACAATTTTTCGGTTTTGCTTTTTCAACGACAAGTAGAGCAGCGGGTGTACCGCCTCCACCCAGTCGATCAGCCTTTCATCCTCAAGGGAAGGCCTGATGGCTCCTATTTGCTGGGCAAATGCAGCCTTGGCCTGAATGAAGTCGATTTTTGCAAGAAACTCATACGACTCCATCAAGTCGGGCAGGAAGGGACGCAGATAGTCGGTAAAGTCGACCAGTATGCGGATGATTTCGCGTCGTTCGTCGCTCTCCAGTTCCCGGATGCGGTTGTTGGCCTCCACCACTTCGGAAGGTTCAATAAAGACTGTCTTGCCCGATGCCGATTCGTCGTGCACGATCCCTTTGATCTTTCGCTTGAAGGAAGGATTCACTGGAATCACCAGCCGTCCGTCGCGCATGCTTGGCGCCACATCCTTTTCCACAAACCCTTCGGCCTGTGCCTTGCGCAGGATCGCATTAAGGCTTCTGGAAATGCCATTGGCAGTAGAAGTCAGTTCGCGCCGTATCTCCGACAGGCGGGTGGAAGCGTTGTCCTTCATCTGTCCGAATCCATCCAGCAGGCTGTCTATCTTTTTGGTGATCTCCGGGAAGGTCACCACATGCCCCGCCAGCACAAGCAAATGCGGATATCGGGGCGTTTTCTCTTCGTCGCGACGCAGGAACGACACAATGCCGTTGATGGTCTGCAGCGAACGTCGCAGTTCGAATAGTGCGCTCTGGTCTATCCATGAACCTGCCACACGCACGCGCCGCAACACCGGCCGCAAATCGTAGAAATGATCTGCCGGAAAAGCATCCTCTTCCTCCCTGATGCGGACAAACTCCTCGGTCTGGAACAGCAACGTACGGATCTCATCAAAAGAAGCAGAAAAGTGCATCTCCTCCACCTTCTCCCGTCCCAGAGTACTCAGACACCGGTCGGAGATCAGTTGCCGCACTTTATTGAATTCTATTTTTTGTTCAAAATTATCGGGATAGATCACGTTATTCTATTTGTAAGTTACGGTATACGTATGTTTATACTGCAAAATTACAATTTTATGGCGACTAAAGCTAGTTAGCCGTGCAGATTCACTTTTATTTCCTCCCTATAAATTTGGTTTTCCGATTACCAGAATTATCTTTCCTGATTTTTGCCACATTTTTGCTTTTTGTAGTTGCAGAATTCAAAAAGATATACTACTTTTGCCCCTCGAATTTGGAAATAAACCTCCAATAAAAACATATAATTTTAATGGCGAGATAGCTCAGTTGGTTAGAGCGCATGATTCATAATCATGAGGTCGGGGGATCATGCCCCCCTCTCGCTACTCAATGTCACAAACGGTTTCAGTGAAATTCTGAAACCGTTTTCTATTATTATGTACCATCTGTCTTTTTATTCGTCACCAGGTACATTACCGGGATAATGAATCCATTGAGGAGCGTGGAGGTAAGCAAGCCACCCAGGATGACTTTTGCCATGGGACTTTGAATTTCATTACCGGGCAGTCCACCACCCACAGCCAGGGGTATGAGCGCGAGCGCCGTGGTGAGCGCAGTCATCAGAATTGGATTCAAACGATCCAAAGAGCCGTGCATCACACTTTCATACGGCGACAATCCTTCATCCTGCAAATCGTTGTAACGCGATATCAGCAACATGCCATTTCTTGTGGCAATCCCAAAAAGTGAAATAAAACCGATGGTGGCCGGAATACTGATATTTCCACTTGTAAAAAACAGGATAAAGACGCCACCGATGAGCGCCAACGGCAGATTGAGCAGGATAACCACAGACTGTGTGACCTTTCGGAACTGATTAAACAATAACAGAAAAATTACCAGAATTGAGAAAATGGAGGTGATAAACAACGTGCGCGAAGCCCTTTGCTCACTCTCAAACTGACCACCATACTCAATGTGATACCCTTCGGGCAGCTCAATTTCGCGGTCAATAATATGCCGGATCTCATTTACAACCCCACGCAGGTCACCTCCGGAGACATTTGCCGAAACGACGATCTTCCGGGATACATTTTCACGATTGATGGTATTGGGTCCTGTTACTGACGAGATATCAGCAATATTTCCAAGGGGAATTTTCTGTCCGTTGGCGTCGACAATCATGTTTCTGATGCGTTCGCCCGAAGCACGGCTATCGCCATTTACTTTCAGCGTAAGGTCGTACGACCGGTTTCCTTCATATACCTGCGAGACCACCTCGCCTGCGAGCAGAACACCCACCATCTCAGAGAACTCGGGTAAAGAAATACCATACCTTGCCAGCAGTTCCCGTTTGGGTGTTATCTTCAGTTGCGGACGTTCCACCTGTTGCTCCACGTTCAAATCCACCACACCTTCCACATCATGTATGGCAGCTTTAATCTGATTACCCAATCCGTACATCCTGTTCAGATCGGTTCCGAATAGTTTGATGGCAATATTGGAACGTGTACCCGAAAGGATGGCATCGAGCCGGTGTGAAATAGGTTGTCCTATTTCAATATTGACACCCGGTATCACCTTCATTTTTGCGCGGATCTCTTTAAGTATCTCATCCTTTGATCGTTTGTCCAGGATGATGGGTGCCTCAATTTCCGACACGTTCACACCCAACGCATGCTCGTCCAGTTCGGCACGACCCGTTTTGCGTCCCACCGTCTGCACTTCGGGAATGGAGAGCAGTATCTCTTCGGCCATGCGTCCTGTCTTGTCGGACTCTTCGAGTGAAATTCCGGGCAGGGTGCTGACGTTAATGGTGAAAGAACCCTCGTTGAAAGGAGGTAGAAAACTTCTTCCAAGCGAAAAAAACATGATAAGCGACACAACCAGCATTACCATGGTACCTCCCAGTACCCATCTTTTGTTTTGTAGCGTCACAGACAGTGCTTTTTCGTAATGCTTCTTCAGAAACCTGACAACAACCGGTTCGCGCTCTTTCTTGCCATTCTTGACCTTTTCTTTACCAAGAAGATAGCTACTCAACACCGGTGTGAGCGTCAGCGCTACAATTGTAGATGCAATCAGTGCCACGATAAAAGCAATTCCGAGGGGAGCCAGCATGCGGCCCTCCATCCCCGTCAGAAAGAAAAGAGGAACAAAACTTACGATGATAATCAAGGTGGAATTGAGAATGGGTAGCCGTACTTCTTTGGAGGCATGATACACCACCTCTATCACCGTTTGTCGTTCCTCTTCGGGCTTCTGCCTGTTCTCGCGCAACCGCTTAAATACATTTTCCACATCCACAATGGCGTCGTCTACCAGCGAGCCGATAGCTATTGCCATACCCCCCAGGCTCATCGTGTTGATCGTCAAGCCCATCAGTTTTAGTACGAGCATGGCCACCACGAGCGATATGGGAATCGTGACAAGGGATATAATGGTTGTTCGTGTATTCATCAGAAAGACAAAAAGCACGATGATCACGAAAACAGCACCTTCCAACAACGATTCTTGTATGTTGTGAATGGAACTTTCAATGAAACGGGACTGGCGGAAAATGTCGGTCGACAATTTCACATCCGACGGCATGCCCGCCTGAAGTCCGGCAATAGACTCGTCCAGGTTATCGGTCAGCACCATCGTGCTGGTTGCAGGCTGCTTGGTCACAGTCAAAAGTACCGCCGGTTTGCCCCGCTCTGAAGCTGTCCCTAATTTGGGTGTTTTGTCGCCTACCGTCACCTCAGCAATACTTTCGAGGAGCACGGGGCTGTCCCGTACGATTTTAACGACTGACTTTTTTAATTCGGACAGATTGTTGGTGGAGAGCATCCCGCGAATAATATACTCGTTCCCGTATTCATTGAGGACTCCACCGGACGCGTTCTGATTCATTCCCCTCACCGTGCTGAGGACTTCATCGAGTTGTACACCGTAATGTCTCATTTTTTCCGGATGAAGCAAAATCTGGTATTCTTTTATCTCGCCTCCAAGCACGGTTACCTGTGCCACACCTCCAGTGGAGAGTAGTCGGGGACGGATTATCCAGTCGGCGATCGTTCTCAACTCCCGCATCGATGTCGTATCAGCCGTGAGTCCGATAATCATCACTTCGCCCATGATGGAGGATTGCGGTCCCAGGGTGGGATTTCCCACATTGGATGGCAGAGCGTCTTTCACGACTGATAGTTTCTCCGATACGATCTGCCTGGCCAGATAAATATCGGTACGCCAGTCGAATTCGACCCAGACAACCGAAAAACCGGTGGTGGACGAGGAACGGACACGTCTTACATCCGTCGCCCCATTCAGGGCGGTTTCCACAGGAAAGGTGACCAGTCGCTCCACTTCTTCGGGTGCCATACCCTGTGCTTCGGTCATCACGACCACGGTGGGCGCATTTAAATCGGGAAAGACATCCACTTCCATATTGGCGGCAGTGTAAATCCCTCCCAGCATCAACAACAGGGATAGCACCAGAATAAGCAGCCGGTTATGCAAAGAAAATTGAATGATTTTATTCAGCATGGTTTTATCTTCATCTTTTATCAATGCACATGTCCTTCGGGAATGACTGATGAGGTTGCTGCCAGCTTCACCTGGTACACGCCGTGGGTAACGACTTTGTCGCCCTGTCTCAAACCGGTAAGCACCTGCACCCGAGCCCCGTCACTTTCTCCAAATGTAATCTCCTGTTTTTTGTACCCCTCTTCATCGAGCTGAACATATACATAATAAAGTCCCTGCTCTTCGGTAATTGCCGACAGGGGCACTGAAATAACATTTTCCAGGAGAGAGGAAAGTAAGAATACCTCGATATACGAGCCGGGTATGATACCGTCCGTGTTATCAAATTCAAATGTGACAGGGATAAAGAAGGAGTTCTCATCCAATGCTTTTCCGAACGAAAGTAACCGTCCGTTCAGGCTGGAAAGTTCGTACAGCCTATCGTCATATGCCATTTTAAAATTGGCGCTCCGGATGGCCGGGATGGTTTTGTAACGCGTCTCGGGTACCTCGGCGCGAAGCTGCAGCCTCCTGTTTTGGGATACCGTGGCAATGGGTTGTCCCACCGAAACATAATCGCCCTGGCTTACGAAAAGATTTTTTACAAACCCACCCATGGGTGAGGTCACACTCACACTGCCGGCGCTGTAGCTTGTAGCCTGCGATTCGTAGGTCGTTTTGGCAATTTCATAACGTAAACGGGCTTCTTCAAAATCTTTCTCTGAGATAATCTGCTCTTTCACCAGATTCTGGGCACGCTGAAATGCTTTCTGCGCCGTTTCGTATGCTATTTTTGCCTTTGCCACAGGATCTCCTTCGGGAAGCTTTTGTACCGAGACGGTGATCATTTTTTCGCCTGCACGAACCATTGCGCCCGGTGCAATGGAACCATTTGCGAACGACACCACGCCGTTGGCAGTGGAGGCGATGGTGGTTTCGTCACCTTGTGAAGAAAGAATTTGTCCGCTTGTTTTGATGACCTGCCGGAAGATACCGGCAGAAACCGTTTCCAAATTCAGCCCCACAGCTTCGGCCTGGGTTTTGGAAAAGTGTATTTCGTCGGCATGCACCGCTGCTGTTGAATGATCAGCCAACTCACCTTCGACGTGTTCGGGTGCATCATGGGTGGCTGTTTTTTTATGATTTTTATTCCCACAGCCCATTGATAATAAGGCCATAGTGGCAAATAAAGAAACTAGAACTGTTCTCATAAATGGTTGAATAAAAGATAAACGAAAGAAAAATGAATGACCGGATTGTCTGCTTTTGAATACGATTTATCAAAAGCCGACAATCCACCTTGTGATTATTGGGGAATAATCTAAGAAATGGAAAAAGGGGGAGCACGCAACCCGATCGGGTTGGGTCTTTCGGTATCAGGAACAAAGAAGATTAATTCACCATAATCCGTTTTTTCATCCGGAAGTGAGATACAGAAGTCCGCCAAAACAGAGAAAAACAAGCCGGGATAAGATGGATGATCATCAGCTTGAGCAGGCGAGAATGATTTGAGACGATTTCCGGAATCTGCTTGTTGGGCAATGAAGTTAGCATGCACAAAGCAGTTTGAATTTTCAGTACTGGTATCCGGTGCAGGATTATGATGATCTGCGTGTTGTTGACCACAATCATGCTCTACCTGATCGGTCTGAAAGCAGGGCATCCCATCGTTGTGATGATGATGGGGAATGGCAGAGAGGGCCAGCATCAATATGCTCGCGAAAGCAACAACAGATATGTTTGCAATGCGTTTCAAATATTTTTTCGGCTATCTGTCGACAAAGATAAAACAAAAATACGTCAACCGGACTGAAAAAGCAACCTGCAGATCCAAAATTGGCAGAAATGAATCCTTTTTATTCAGCGAAAAAACATACATTTGTAGCAGAACAAGGAATAAGCATCTGATATACCGGAAAAATGTTAGACAAAATCATCCATTTTAGTGTATCACATAAGCTCGTCATCATCCTTTTTGTACTTACAGTGATTATTTTCGGGCTTTTCTCTGTATCCCGCCTCTCTGTGGGTGCCGTTCCCGATATCACCAACAATCAGGTGCAGGTAATCACCACATCCACCAACCTCTCCACACAGGATGTTGAACAATACATCACCATGCCCGTTGAGCTGGTCATGGCCAATCTGCCTGGTGTACAGGAGATCAGGTCCGTCTCAAAGTTCGGACTCTCCGTGGTGACCATCGTTTTCGACGAATCACTTGGTACCTACCTGCCTCGTCAACTAATTGCCGAGAAAATTACAGAGGCATCTGAAAATATTCCGGAAGGTTTTGGCAAACCTTTCATGGGACCGGTGACTACCGGTTTGGGAGAAATTTATCAGTATATTCTCGATGTGAAACCGGAGCAGAAAGATCGCTACACAATTGCGGAACTCCGTACCATGCAGGACTGGATCGTTAAACGGCAGCTCTCCGGCATTACCGGCGTGGTGGAGGTAAACACCTGGGGAGGCTATCTGAAGCAGTATGAAGTAGCCATCAATCCGGAAATACTGCACAGCCTTGACATCACCCTGCTCGAGGTGTTTGAAGCATTAAAGAACAACAACGACATATCCGGGGGATCCTATATTGAGAAGGACAACCAAAGTTATTTTATCAGAGGGGACGGATCCATCCAATCGTTGGACGACATCCGCAATGTAGTCATAAAAACACGAAACGGCTCACCGGTGCTCATCCGCGACATTGCCACCGTGCAGTTTGGACATGCGACCCGGTTTGGAGCAATCACCGCCAATGGCGAAGGTGAGAAGGTGATGGGACAGGTAATGATGTTGAAAGATGCCGATTCACAATCGGTCATCAGAGCGGTGAAAGCTCGTGTAGAAGCAGTGCAGCAATCACTGCCGGAAGGCGTTTTCATTAATCCCATCGTCGACCGGAGCGAACTGATCGGACGGACTACATTTACCATCCTCGAAAACCTGCTGATCGGCATTCTGATCGTCATCCTCATCGTGGTGCTTATTCTCGGGAATATGCGCACGGCACTGATCATCGCCTCAATCATACCACTTTCGCTGCTGTTCACACTCTCCATGATGTATCTCTTCAGGATTGATGCAAACCTGATGAGCCTGGGTGCCCTGGACTTTGGCATTATCATCGACGGCGGCGTGATCGTCGCCGAGTTTGTGGCACTTCAGCTGAACAGAAATTATGGCATGCTCAGACAGTTGCCGGCCGGGCAAAGATATCCCTTCATCAACAAAATCACGATGGATGCCACATCCAAAATGATGAACTCCGCCATCTTCGGACAGCTGATCATCCTGATTGTTTTCCTGCCTATTTTGACGCTATCGGGCGTGGAGGGAAAAATGTTCCGTCCCATGGCATTGACATTCGGTTTTGCTGTGATAGGAGCTTCCATCTTTGGCATGACCTGGCTTCCGGTAGCTTCGGCGCTCTTCATGAAGCCGAAAGAGGAGAACCGGAACAATCAGTCGAGGTTGATGAAACTTGCCTACAAAACCTACCATCCATCTATTCAGTGGGCCTGCCAACATAAAAAAGCAATCCTGATCCTGTCTGTCACCCTGCTTGCATCGGCAGTGATCATCTTTCCCAGGCTGGGAGCCGAATTCACTCCTACACTCGATGAAGGTGACTTTGTAATACAACCCGTATTGAAAACGGGTACATCATTGGAGAAAACCATCGAAATGACGACCCGGATGGAACGCATTTTGAAAGAGAATTTTGTGGAAGTGAACCAGATCGTAAGCCGCATCGGTGCTGCAGAGGTACCAACAGACCCCATGTCGATGGAAGAAATAGACATGATCATCCGTTTGCATCCGAGAAAGAAATGGGTCAATGCCAAAAATAAGGAAGAACTGGCCGATCAATTCAAAGAGGCACTTTCCGTTTTTCCGGGCATTGAGTATGAGTTCACCCAACCCATTGAAATGCGTTTTAATGAACTGGTTACGGGCGTTCGTTCGGATATTGCCATCAAGGTATTTGGCGAGGATCTCGATTATCTGGCCGACAAAGCAGTTGAGATAGGTCGTCTAGCTGAGACTATTCCCGGGGCTGCCGATGTGATCGTGGAGAAAACGGCAGGCCTTCCGCAGATGCGGGTATCCTACAAACGGGATAAACTGGCCTACTATGGCGTTTCCATCGCCACACTGAATCAATATTTGCGGATGGCCTTCGGCGGTGAGGCAACCGGAACCATTTTTGAACAGGAACGTCGCTTCGATCTTGTTGTGCGCTTCAGGGATGATTTCAGACAGGATATCGAGAACATCCGGCAGATGTTTGTAAAACTGCCCGACGGGAACCAGACCAGATTGAGTGAACTGGCCGATATTACATACAGTACCGGCCCGGCAAAGATATCACGCGACAATACCCGCCGACGCGTAGTGGTAAGCGTAAACGTGCGTAACAGAGACCTGCAGTCGGTGGTGAAAGATATTCAACAGACCGTGGAAGAAAAAGTAAGCCTTCAGTCGGGATATTATCTGGAATACGGGGGCCAGTATCAAAACCTGACCAACGCAGCGTCACGGCTTATCGTCGTGATCCCCATTGCGCTGGCACTCATATTCCTCTTACTGAACTTTGCGTTCAGCTCCATCAAAGAGTCACTGATCATTTTTTCAGCCATCCCGCTCTCCGTCGTGGGAGGTGTACTCGCCCTCTGGATACGGGGAATGCCGTTTAGCATCTCTGCCGGTGTTGGGTTTATCGCTCTCTTCGGCGTGGCGGTGCTCAATGGCATTGTGTTGATTGAACATTTTAAGGAGTTGCACGAATCACATCCCAACATGAAGATGCACGACCTGATCATCCAGGGCTCCATGGGGCGGCTACGTCCCGTTATACTAACCGCATCGGCAGCTGCGCTTGGATTTCTTCCCATGGCGGTGTCAACCTCTGCCGGAGCCGAGGTACAACGTCCTTTGGCAACAGTCGTAATTGGCGGCCTGATCACATCTACCTTCCTTACAATGATTGTGTTGCCATTGTTATATGGCTACTTTATGGACGATAAACGCAATAAAAAATATCTGTTCTGATGAGAAAAAAATACGAGCACGTAATCCCCTCCCTGTGTATCGTGATGCTGCTTACCGCTTGCGGAGGCGGATCATCGCAGAGAGACGGCACACAGCCGGCTACAAAAAACGATTCTGCATGGATTCATGTCACAGGTGTACAGTTTGAAGCAATGGGTATGCAACTGGGCACCCTCCGGAATCTCTCTTTCTCGGGAAGATTGAGGGTGAACGGGCGAATCATCTCTTCGGTAAACGGACAGGCGCAAATTGGCAGTCGGCTTTCAGGAACGATCCGCCATATTTCCCGCGAACCGGGAGATTTTACAACTGCAGGCAGTCTGCTCTGTACCGTGGAGAGCAACGAATTTTTGGAGTTTCAACAGGACTTTATCGATATAAGTGCCAGACACGGAGAAGCCAGATTGGCATACGAACGCCTGAAAACTCTTTACGCCGACACCATCACATCCAAAAGGGAACTGGTAGCAGCCGAAAGTGCTTATCAGGGTCTTTCTGCCAGGTATCAGGGAATGAAGCAACGGCTGGTCCTTTTGGGCGTGAACCCGGATAATGTTGAAAAAGGGAAGCTTCAGCCACTGCTGAACATCACTGCGCCAATCAGTGGACACGTCACCCGGATAGATTGTATGCCGGGAGAGTATGTCACACCCGATAAAAGCCTGATGAGGATGGTTGATCAGAACAGTCTGCATCTGCAGCTTGATCTGTATGAAAAGGATATACCCAGATTGACTACGGGACAGCCGGTTGAATTTTATCATCCCGACAATCCGACAAAAAAATACCGTGCACATCTTACACAGATAGGGAAGGCAACCGACCCTGACAAGAAAACCATCACCTGCATTGCCAATTTTGAACAGCATGACGGAGCATTTATTCACAACCTGTACGTCGTAGCCGATGTGATCCTGACTGAACAAAACGGAAAAGGGATACCGGAACATGCACTGGAGACCTCCGGTGAAACGGAACGAATTTATTTGCTGGCCAAGAGGGAGGGTGACGACTACTATTTCAAACCTCTTGTGGTGATTACTGGAATGCGGTCGGAAAATTATGTGGAGATACTGAGTGATGTACCCGATCGGGAGATCCTGATTGAGGGTGCTTACCACCTTCCCGCAGCTCCCGGATCTGATATCGATAAAGAGCGTTGAGCCTCTTCGCTCTATACTTTTTTCTCATTTTTGCATATTTATGATTACTTTTGTATCATAAAGTGAAATCGATGAAAGAAGACAAGAGTCAGCTGTTGAATTATGCAATGTATGCCGGCATTTTTCTCGGGCTTTTTTGGGTATTTAAGTACCTTTTCGTGGTGATTGGAGTAAAATATCCGGCAGTGAATTTTTTGGGGACGTTACTTAGCGTAGGTACACCCATCCTGCTATTTGTATTTCTGGTAAGATACAATAAGGGATTGTCTGACGGGAAGATGAGTTACTGGCATGGCGTTCAATTTTCCATTCTACTCTTCTTTTTTGCTTCCATCCTCGAATCGATGGTCGTTTTTATCCATGTACAATGGATTGATCCAACCTTCATTGCCAATCTGTTCGAAAGCATGACCGAACTGGCAGAAACCATCGACATCAGTGACTCACTTGTCGCCCAGCTGAACGAACAACCTCTCCCCTCCCCATTCGACTATGTATTTAGCAACGTAATCATGGCTGACGTCTTTCTGGGGTTATTTCTTTCGTTGTTTATCGTTCCGCTGGCCATACGCTACAAACAGCAAAAAAACATATAATTATTGATTGATGGATATATCTGTTGTCATACCGTTGTACAATGAGGAAGAGTCGCTGAAGGAATTATACAACTGGATTCAGCGTGTCATGCAGGAAAATGGTTACTCTTACGAGATCATTTTCGTGGATGATGGAAGCAGCGATCGCTCCTGGGAGATCATCAAAGAACTCAGCGTGGAATCTGACAGGGTGAAAGCCATTAAATTCCGCCGCAATTACGGCAAGTCGCCCGCCTTACATTGTGCCTTTCAAAAGACCCAGGGGAATGTGATCATCACCATGGATGCCGACCTGCAGGACAGTCCCGATGAAATTCCGGAACTCTACCGCATGATCTTGGAAGAGGGTTATGACCTTGTATCGGGATGGAAAAAGAAAAGATACGATGACAGGCTGACCAAGAACCTTCCTTCAAAGCTCTTCAACGCCACTGCTCGCAAGGTTTCAGGAATAAAGATACACGACTTTAACTGTGGCCTGAAAGCTTACAGTAAATCGCTGGCTAAAAGTATCGAAATCTATAATGATATGCACCGGTATATTCCCGTGTTGGCAAAGAATGCGGGATTCTCCAAAATCGGCGAGAAGGTGGTGCATCATCAGGCAAGGAAATATGGAAAGAGCAAGTTTGGTGCCAACCGTTTTATCAACGGCTATCTCGATCTGATGACACTCTGGTTTCTGAACAGGTTTGGAAAAAAGCCGATGCATTTCTTCGGACTTTGGGGCAGCGTGATGTTCTTGTGTGGTCTTGCTGCCATCATTGTGGTCGGTGCGATGAAGCTGTACGATATGCATCACGGCAACCCATACCGTTTGGTAACGGAGTCTCCTTATTTTTATATCGCACTCACCACAATGATCCTGGGTACATTGCTTTTCCTTGCCGGTTTTTTGGGTGAACTGATTTCCAGAAATTCTTCCGAACGGAACTTTTACCGGATTGAAGAAGATATCTGACCAATCCAATATAGAGAATGGTGACATCTCTTTATTTTAGAATAAATTGTATTTTCACATGAGAACAAACAACGTTCATGCATCGTTTCTGACCTTCTTGATTACATTGCTTGTATCCTGCGGCCCCAGCAAAAAAGAATATACTTACCATCAGGACCAGGGAGAAATATTTACCACCGGGTATCACATCAAATACGCCTTCTCCAGGTCGCTGAAAGAGGAAATTGTAGCCGAATTTGACCGGTTTAATCTGTCACTGAATCCCTTCATGGACAACTCCATCATCTCAAAGATCAACCGCAATGAACCGGTCAAGCCGGACTCGTTGTTTATCAAAGTATTCCGGAAATCGATGGAGGTATCCCGTCGATCGGGTGGCAAATTTGATATCACCGCCTCCCCGTTGATCAACGCCTGGGGATTCGGATTTCAAAATATGGACAGCATCACCCCGGAAATTATCGACAGCCTGAAGATGTTTGTAGGATTTGATAAAATTTCGATGAATGAGGATGGAGAGATCATCAAAACCGATCCGCGGGTGACCCTGAACACATCAGCCATAGCCAAAGGCTACGCCTGTGATGTGATTGCCGATCTGCTGGAGCGGCATGGCATAGAAAATTACATGGTGGAAATCGGCGGTGAGATCACTGCCAGCGGGGTGAATGATAAAGGAGAGTGCTGGCGCATCGGTGTGGATAAACCCATTGACGATCCCCTCGGTATGCAACATGAACTGCAAGTGATACTTTCACTCTGTAACAAGGCGATGGCAACCTCTGGCAACTACCGTAATTATTATGTAAAAGATGGTAAAAAGTATGCCCACACCATCGATCCGCACACCGGTTACCCATCTCAGCAGGATATCCTGGGAGCAACGGTGATTGCCGATGACTGCATGACGGCCGATGCCTATGCGACAGCATTCATGGCCATGGGTATGCAACGGTCGAAAGAGGTTTCAAAAGAGCTCCCCGGCTTATACTACTATTTTATCTATGAGAAACCCGACAGCACCCTCGGCATTGAATATTCCGACAACTTTGAACAGTTTTTCACCCATTGATCGTTGCACACTCAACCCGAATTGATTTATTTAATACAACTTTTACTTTACAAGACTATGCGAACGTTACATTTATGGTCATTTCTTTCTCTTTTATCTGTTTGCTCATTTTCATTATCCGCGCAGGACACCGACAGTGTGAACTACCCGAATTTCAAGGTCGACGGCACCTTGAAAAATAAGTTTGAGCGCGCCACCGACACCGGCATGTCGCGTTTCTCCGTGCGCAACTCGCGCGTGGGTGTTCGGGGTAATATCAACACCTATTCCTCTTACCGGGTACAGGTAGAACTAAGCAACGAAGGGAAATTCAGTGTCCTGGATCTGAGTGGTACCTTGAAACCCGTGGACGGACTCTCCCTGACATTGGGACAAACCAGCATCCCGCTGTTCAACTCCTACATCGTGAGCCCTTCTGAAATGATGTTTGCCAATCGCGCCTTTCTCGGAAAATATTTTTTGAGTACACGCGATCTGGGTGTACATGGAAAATATGCATTCGACGCCGGCATGATACCTGTTACAATTGAGGCAGGACTGTTTAATGGCAACACCATCAATAATCCTGTGTGGAAGAATAGTCTGTCTTCCGGTGGTCGCCTGGAGTTGGGAAGCATGAAAGGTCTTCGCTTTACGGCCAAAGTATATGATTACCCCAATAACGACACGACGCACTTTGTTCTTTATGGGGCAGACCTGCGTTACAAGGCTGAAAACTGGAGGGTGGAGGCAGAAATTATGAAGAAAAAGAGCAAGACAATTCATCACAATGATATGCTCTCCTGGTATTTGCAGTATGCCCTTGACGTACCCATTCAGAGCAGGATGTTTGAATTTATCAGGCCCGCCGTTCGCTGGGACGCCATTGATGAACGGAAGGATGAAGCTGGTTTCGATGTCAACCGTCTTACAGCTGGAATTGGTTTCGGGTTCAACCAAAAGCAATTTTCTTCCATCCTCCGGTTCGATTATGAATGGTACTTTGTAGATCATGAAATGCAGATTTTTTCAGCAAATGAGGAGATGGATGCTGATAAATTTACCGTAGAACTACTATTTACATTTTAATAACGATAGAGAAAATCATGAAAAAGATGCTGCTACACATGCTATTCCTCATGTTGATCGTGACAGGAATGGAATCGTGCTCGGACAATCAATCGCCCCGTTCTCTCTTTCAGGGAAAAGACAGTGACCAATGGACAAGCCGGGGCAATGTAACCCTCGATAATCAGCTTCTCGTGCTGAACGATGAAGCATCCATCACCCTAAAAAAAGGAAACTTTGAAAATTTTGAACTCAATGTCACCGCCCGCACTGTCGACAAGGGAAAAGGATCCATAGCCTTCCATACCGATCAGGAAGGAGCGAAAGGTTATCAGGTATCAATCAATAACGACAACGAAAGTCCAGTATGGTGGACAAAAACCGGAAGTCTGCTGGCAGTCCGCAATCTTACCAAATCTATTGTAAAAACCAATGAATGGTTCGACCTGCAAATCCGTGTTAACGGAAAAAAAATCACGGTATTCCTGAACGGATTTCCGGTGGTGGAGTATACGGAACCCGCACAACCCTACCGCACGGCTCATAATGCAGCACAGTTGCTTTCTGCCGGCACCTTTGTGATACGAAGTAGCGAAGGCACCATCGAAATAAAATCGATCTCTGTGACTCCCTTGAACGACAACGATGAGATTACAAAACAGTTGGAAGCAGCCATAGACGAGACAACAGATCCGGTCATCAGACTGCATCAGGAAAATTTTCCGGTACTCGATTACCACGTTCACCTCAAAGGAATAACAGCCGATCAGGTAGCAACCCGCTCGAGGCAACTGGGTATAAACTACGCACTTGCTCCTAATTGTGGTATAGGTTTCCCCATTACCAATGATGCAGAAGTGCTGGAATACCTGGACGCAATGAAGGGACAGCCGTTTATCCAGGCAATGCAGGGCGAAGGCAGGGAATGGCCCTCAACTTTTTCAAAAGAGGTACGTGACCGGTTCGATTATGTTTTTACCGATGCAATGACATTTACCGATACCAAAGGACGCCGTACAAGGCTCTGGATTCCCAAGGAAGTGTTTGTAGAAGACGAGCAGGCCTACATGGATCTGATTGTACAAAAGATCGTGGATGTGATGCAGGAGCCAATGGATGTGTATGTGAACCCCACCTTTCTGCCGGAGGTGATGAGTGACCGTTATGATTCATTCTGGACGGAAGCACGCATGGATAAGGTGATTGCAGCCATGGTATCGACAGGAAAAGTACTGGAGATCAACAACAGGTATAAGATCCCCAATCAGGCCTTTATTCAAAAAGCGAAAGATGCGGGATTAAAATTCACTTTCGGCACAAACAATGCCGATGGAGATTTTGGTAAGCTGGAATACTGCATTAAAATGAAAGAGCTTTGTGGTCTCACCGCAGCAGACATGTATAAACCAATTATCAAAGATTAGATCTGATGTGTACAAATTGGCTGCTCGGGTAGTACCAAAGAAAAAGCCATCTCAACATGAGATGGCCTTTTCTTTTAGTAGTATGTTGTCATTTTCTATTCAGCATCTTCCTTCTTTACATCCTCAGCAGGTGCTTCTTCAACGGGTGTTTCAGCCTTTACTTCTTCTGCGGGTGTTTCTTCAACCGGAGCCTCGGCTTTTTCTGCCGCTACAGGTGCTTCTTCAACAGTTACTTCTTCTACAGGAGCCTCAACAGCTTCTTCCACTTCAGCAGCGGGAGCATTGGCAGCCTGTTCTTCGGCCTTCTTCTTAGCCAAAGCCTCTGCACGAGTTTTGTTTACCTCCTTTTCAGCATCCAGTCTTGCTTTCTCTTCAGCGCGTTGCTTTTCAGCATCTTTGCTCTTGAGCGATTGTGTGGCCTGTTGTTTGTTGTTTTTCCAGGCTTCAAATCTTTTTTCAGCTTCCGCTTCGTCGAAAGCGCCTTTTGTGACACCGCCAAGCAGGTGCTTCTTCATCAGGACCCCTTCGTCCGATAAAATATTGCGAACGGTGTCTGAGGGCTGCGCCCCCGTTTGCAGCCAATACAAAGCTCTGTCGAAATCTAAAGTGATCGTAGCAGGATTCGTGTTCGGGTTGTATGAACCAATCCTTTCAATATACTTTCCATCTCGTGGAGCTCTGCTATCTGCAACAATGATCTGGTAGAAAGGATAATTTTTGCGTCCCCTTCTTTGTAAACGTAATTTTGTTGCCATTTAGTAGTTCTTTTAATGAGTAATTTTGTATTTGCGGATGCAAAGGTACCATTTTTTCCCTGTCTCACAAATTAAACGACATAAAATTTTTCATTATAAAAACACAAACAATGGCGGATTTTTTCATATATTAGTAAAATTTTCAGAAGTTGTTCCCGACAAGCAGGGTGTGTAGCAAACGGATTTTCATAACCATCTCTTAACTAATATTATACAATGAGTATTCAATTGTATCTTTTTTTTGCCATCGGAGCATTCTGGTCATCATTTGTACTGTCCTTACTATTTCTTTTCACTACTGTCTCCAAGATCCAACAACTGGAAAACTACAAATCAGCAAAACGAATGATGGCTTTTGCCTATTTACTGTTTTGTATCATTAGCCTCTATGAGATAATCATTAGACTAAGAGGAATAAATTTGCCCACCTTTAGAACATCTATTCTTATTTTTGCAACCTTCCAGCTTTATCTGTTTGCGCACGTCAACACCTCACTGATCGACTTACGGTATCTTTCAACCAAAAAGTTACTCTATCATTTAATACCGGTAGCAATTTTATCGCTTTTGAATCTGGGATCTTACGGGGGACATTGGAAGGGCAATTACTCCAATATATTGTATTATAGCTTATTATTATTTTATACCATTTCTATTATATTTACTGTCATCATTTTTTTCAAGCATTATTGGAGTTACAAAAAGAAATTTAATAATTATTTTTCCGGAAATAATAGGGATCATTTACGGTGGGTTTATCATGCCAATATTTGCATATTAATGGCAAGCATTGCTGTGATTCTGTTTTGTATATTTTCTGAAGAAGTAAACGTCATATTCCCTTCATTGGCCATTCCATTTTATACGTTTTATGCCATTCATTTTTTTAAATTATTCAAACATTTTCAAATACGTACAACCCATCGTCGCGGAAGCAACAAATAAAAGTATAAGAGCCTCATCAATAACATTTTCACAAATAGAAAAATCCATCGGAGAATGGGAAAAAAAGAAGTTATATTTGAACCCCGACCTGACCATTGCGATTGTTGCATCGCAGATATCCACAAACAGGACGTATCTTTCCAGCTATCTGAATACATACCGACAAATGACTTTCAATGAATGGATAAACAGACTACGCATTGAAGAAGCAAAAAATATCATCACAGCCAACAAACATGTAACATTGGATGATATTTGTGAAGAAATAGGTTATGCTGACAAAAGTTATTTCAGCAAGTGTTTTCAACGATATACCGGAATGACCGTGAAGCAATGGAAGAGTATATGATTATAAGTTAAATTATTATTTTGTGGTAAAATCAACCATAAGAATTTGTTGATTTTACTACCCACTATTTTATTTTTATACTATTTTTACAAATATATTTATTAAAAATATCTGACATTAATTGCCAAAATCCGCTGTTAATCAGATGTAGCAGAAATGGCACCAATGTCCATTTTTAATAAGCCAAAGTCTTTTTTTCGTTAATCTTTACTACTGAATATGTAACCAAAACCAAAATGTAGTAATTTATGCGAATAAAGAAGCGGATATATTTTATAGACTACTTGAAATATCTGTTTTTTGCAGCAAGTCTCATTATGATGGCGTGTCACCCGCATCATCCGAAGAAAGTATTGCAATCGCCCTTCCATCCGGAAAATTATTATGCTACCATTGACTCACTCGTAAAAAGTATTTCAGCAGATACGGTTGCTCTCGCGAATTATCTGGCACTGTCGGTTTCAACGGGTGATAAATATGCTGAAATGTGCGTTTATGACAAACTCGGCAGTTATTTCTTACGTACTTATTTATATCATAGAGCCATCGGGTATCATAAAGCTTATTTGGAAACGGCAGAATCATTAGGAAATATACTTTACCAAATCAGGGCATTGAATTGTCTGGCTTATGACTTCTCACAAATCAGAGCATATGACATCACTGCCGAGTACTTTTTCAAGGCGTTGGCACGAACAAATAAATGCGAAATCGAGACACAAATAGAGTTAGAAAGAGAAAAAGTTAAAACACTGAATGGAATTGGAGAGATTTATTTATCTATAAACCAACCCAATGAGGCTAATATTTTTTTCCAGGATGCATTACAACTGGCGGTGGACGTTCGTAATCCTGAAGATATGGCCCAAACCCTGAAAAATATGGGAACAGTCTATGAATTGAATAAGCAGTATGACTCAGCACATGCTTTATATCAGAAATCTTTGGAATATCATATTAAATCAAATTCAGTTTCAGGCTTAAACAATTGCTTTTGGCATATCGGCAATTTGTATATGATTGAAGGTGATTATGAGAATGCTTTGGTATATCTTGAAAGTGCTCACGTTTCTCTTTTGCATACTTCAGATCGACTGAATAGGTTAAATGTAACAATCTCACTGGGAGAGGTAAACATAAAAAAAGGGAACTATGCTCAAGCTGAAGTTTATTTACAAAATGCCCTCCGGGTTTCGAGTGATTTTTCCTTGTCCGATTATTCGGAAAAAATCTATTTCCATTTATCCGACCTACACATGATGGAGGGGAAGCATGCATTGGCATTAAAAGAAAGGTCGCTCGGTGATGCATATGCAGTGATTTTCAATAACGAAATGAATTTGAGCAGAATCACAATGCACAGATTAAATTATGAAAAAGAAATGAAGGTAGATGAAATGAACATGCTGACCAGACAATATCAAATAAAAGAAGAAAAAACACGAAAAGCACTTACTATCACGGTCATTTTTATCCTTATTCTTATTTTAGTTATTTATATCCTTATCCAGTACTTCGGACTCAAAAAGGGAAAAAACCAAAAAAACTTACAATTGGAGAAAACGAAATTCGAATTTTACACAAAAATTTCTCAGGAATTCATTATTCCTGTCAGTATTCTTATCGGATTGTCGGAAAGATTGAAAAAAAATCTGCAGGATAACAACGCGGATCACGCGATTGAAATGGAGATGATATCCCGCCAGTCAGAGACTATCTTCTCACTGATTAATGAAATGACCACCTTGAATAATTTACAGCAGAACAAGAAAGTGATCAATGCCAATATTATTTCTTATCTCAGAAATCTATATGAATGTTTTGTTCCCATGGTAGAAACAAAACAAATTGATTATATTTTCAGTAGTAACGTGTCTGAAATCTATCTGGATTACATACCGGAATATATACGCGTGATTATGCACAACTTATTAAATCATGCCGTCACATATTGCAAGGAATACACCAACATCACAGTCTCGATACATTGTGACAGGAAAAAAAACGTTACGCCATTGAAGTTATATACAACGGAACTAGCATCAATCAGGAAGGTCTTCTACATGTTTTTGATTTCGACTTTCTTATAAAAAACAAAAAGTCGATTGAAAACGACTCGGAGGTGGGACTCATCATCACCAAACAACTAATAGAAAAAATGAACGGAACAATTGTTGTCAACAGTGATGGAATGAACAATACGGTTTTTACCGTGAGCCTCCCAATACGCCATGATAGCCATCCAGAAAGCCAGGAACCCATTTCAATAAGTAAACAAATAACCGGAAACCATTCACTTATCTCCAATAATTATCAAATTGAAAACAGTGAAAAACCGGTTGTCCTGATTGTCGAAAAAAACAGAGACTTGTGTTGTTATCTCATCTCAATACTGAAAGACAAATATGCTCTTTTGACGGAAATAAACGGCGAAAATGCGATTAAAACTGCCCAGGAAAAAATTCCTGACGTAATTATTTCTGACGTTACACTGCCCCTCCTGGATGGTTTTCAACTTTGTGAGAAATTAAAAAGCTCACTGGCAACAAATCACATACCAATCATTCTGCTTACATTGATGCATTCTAAAGAAGATCGGATCAAAGGAATTAAAAATGGAGCTGATGCCTTTCTATCAAAACCAGTGTATGAAGAGGAGGTATTGGCTTTGATGGATCAGTTGCTCTCCACAAGAAAACAACTAAGAGAGAAATACAATCCATTTATACGCACGAGTACCCATCGCGAAGAAAAAGACATCGATGGAAACAGTGCAAATATGGAATTCTTACAACGTGTTACAAATCTTATCTACAAAGAACTAACCAATACAGAAAACATCATTGAAAAGATATCCTCGGAGATTTGTCTCAGTTCTTCACAATTAAACCGAAAAATGAAAGCGATATCCGGTCTGACCACGACAAATTATATTTTAAAAACAAGGCTGAATCAAGCGCAGAAACTTCTTATCCATACACATAAGCCTATCGGTGATATTGCAATGGAAAGTGGCTTTAATGACTTCGCCTATTTCTCACGCTCATTCAAGAAAGAGTTTGGAATGACTCCCACTACTTTCCAACGTATTCCCACTCGCAACAAATTAACAGACACATCTCAAAAATTTAATTGAAGTCCCTTTTCGTGAAACCACATTTTATTAGAAAAACGACAATTCACGTCCTTACCAGGTTATTTATTTTTAATATTATTGTCCTTTTTATCAAATTAAAGGTTATTTATTTATAAAATAATTTGACTAAATAATAGGTTCATAATCAATAAATACGACCTTCACCTTGCTTATTAAATTATAATTTAACCTTAGTTAAAGCCGTTTGAATGCAAAAAGTCGCATTTTCAGAACAAACCATGTGCGCTGCATCGTCCTAATTTTACAACAAAAAAAATATACTATGAAACAAATGTGGATGTTTTTTGGCTATTTTTTTTTCCTGGTATGTATGACCGCCAATTCACAGACTTTTGGAATAAAAACAAACATTCCTTACTGGGGTACATTAACCCCAAATATTGGAATAGAGGTTGCGCTAGGTAAAAAAACAACATTTGAGGTTATCGGCGGAATTAATCCATTCAACCTATCCGATAACAAATATTTAAAACATTGGTTGATTCATACCGAATACCGATACTGGACGTGTGAAAAGTTCAACGGACATTTTTTCGGACTACATGGTCTGGCCGCACAATATAATGTAGGAGGATGGGATATTCCTTTCTGGCATTTAAAGAATCTGAAAGAGAATCGCTATCAGGGATATGCCTATGGGGGAGGTATCAGTTACGGCCATCAGTGGCTCCTGAACAACCGATGGAATCTCGAATTGACATTGGGAGGCGGCTATGTGCGTTTCCAATATGAAAAGTTCCCATGTACCAAATGTGGCAGCTCACAGGGAAAGGGTGATAAAGATTACTTTGGTCCCACAAAAGGTGCTATTTCAATTATTTACATATTAAAATAAAAAAAGCCATGTCAACAAAAAGATTAAACCCTAAAATTATGGTGACTTCCTTCTTACTGGGTGTGGTCTACTGCACGCTACTGGTGGCTCAATCGCGGATTGCCGATGAGTCCATCGTGAAGCAGTCACAGATCAGCAAAAAAGGTGATCTCGTCTCTTTTGATATGGATTTAAATCTTCACCTCATAGAAATAGGTAAAAATGAGACCCTGATTATCACGCCACTGCTACAGTCAAACTCAGAAATCGCTGTGATTGACAGTTTTCCTCCCTTAATTATAAACGGATCCATCAGGGACAAAGTGATGAATCGGCAAAATGCCCTAAACATACAAAACCATACAACCAATCTGGGTCCCCTAGAAACAATAAAAAAAGATCGTTATACACCACAAATATACAGTTATCATGCTACGCTTCCTTTCAAACAATGGATGCAGGATGCTTCACTCGTGCTGGTCAATGAGACAAGGGGGTGTGCCGATTGTGATATGGGAAGTGAAAGCAAGGTACTTTTCACACGTGTTTTTCACGAAAAGAAAATACCTCAATTTCAGTTAACTTACATTGAGCCAGAGCCAGAACCTGTGAAAGCGAGAAGTGAAAGGCACAGTGCCTCCTTCAACTATCAGTTCGACCGGTATAATCTGGTGCGTGAATACAAAAATAATGCTGCAGAGTTAGACAAAGTGGCAAGAGTGGTCAGCGAGGTACAGGGCAACAAAGACCTTACCATCACCGAGCTGATCATAGAGGGATTTGCATCTCCCGAAGGCGGTTTTGAATACAACCACAATCTATCGGACAAAAGAGCCAATTCCTTTGCCGATTATCTGGCGGCAAAACATCGGGTCGATCGCAGGCAGATGAAACATATTTCTGGTGTGGGCGAAGACTGGATTGGTTTACGAAAGGCAGTGGAGAACTCTCAAATAACACACAAACAGAAGATTATACAGATCATAGATTCCGTCTTTCCTCCTGACGCACGCGATGCAGAACTGATGAAACTATCGGGCGGGGAGACCTATCAGCAGCTGCTGACCAGATTCTATCCTCCGCTGCGACGTACCGACTACATCATCGCCTACAGCGTGAGGGCTTTCTCTGTGGAAGAGGCCAAAGCGATATTGAAGAGCAACCCCCGGCTGTTGAGCCTTAACGAGATGTATCTGGTGGCAGAAACTTACCCGAAAGAGAGCAAAGAGTTCAAAGAGGTATTCGATATTGCAGCAAGACTCTATCCCGATGATCCTATTGCCATCATCAACAGTGCAGCGACCAAGCTCGAAACCGGAAATTTTTCAGAGGCGCTTAAACAACTGGAAAAGGTGAAAGAGGATCCCAGGGCATGGAACAACATGGGTGTGGCCCATGCCAAGGAGGGCGATCTCAGGAAGGCAACAGAATTTTTTAAAAAAGCAGTAGATAAAGGCGATCTCACGGCAGCAGCCAACATAGATGAACTGAAAAAAGCAACAACGAATCAATAGCAATCATAAAACAAATCACCTTTTTAAATTTATCGACCTATGAAAATTTACAAATTGTTCTTTTTCGCAGCCATAGCCCTCGGCTTTATGGCTTGTAATGCTGACGATCAGCCAGCAGTGCCCCTGCATGAGACTGACTCCTATGCCAGTATCACCGTGAAGTTCCCCGGAAAAGCTTCTACCAGGGCCTTGCCCGGCGACTACAATCAAAACGGTGTATGGACCGGCCGTGATACGTTGGAAACAGTATCTGTTTTTTTGGTGAATACTTCAAAAGGAGTTGTCGACTACAACTCATTCACCAAAAGTGCATTCCAGGAAATTGATGTGAACGGAATTCTCCATCCCAATCTGGCTCTGAAAGCAACTGCGGGCGAAGCAGTCAGGGCTTATGTGGTAATCAACGGGGAAGCTGGCATTCTCAATACCCTGAAGGCAACCTCCGCAGCCAATTTTCAGGCAGCATTCGCCGCAGTAGCACAAAAGATTGCTTCACAGGTAGCATGGCTGAACGCCAACGGAAAGGAAACCATCATGATGACCAATGATGCCGACAGTTATCTGATCAATGTAACTTCAGGAGTGACCGAGGAGGAGGCGATGGCCGGAACGGGAAATCATGTACAGGTGCAAGTGGAACGGGTGGTATCACGTGCCTTTATGACAGTAACCCCCGAAGCTGCCAGCGGTGCTGGATGGCCGGTGAATGCAATAGTGGGCGGTGCAGAAACACAGATTGCCAAGGTTACCGGTATTACCTACGCCGTGGGACAAAGCAACAAGGAGTTCTACATCATGAAGAAAACCAATTATGAAGTACCGGGAAATGTATACATGTTCCTGCCAACGAGTTATACCTACTGGACTACTTACAATGCGATGTTCGATTATACAGGGCTTGCTTCATTTACCCCTGTAACATCCTGGACTTACGACATCGCCAATGTGGCTACCCAGCTCGCAGCCGAAACAACCAGTAAGTTTGTCCTTCCGGTAAACCATGTGGTGGGTGAAACCGATCTCGATGTAGCAAGAGATTTCTATAAAAAGGGCAATACCACCTATTTCGAGATACGTGCCACCTTTATGCCGCTACAGGTAGACGGAACAACTCCTACATTTACCACACCGACCACAGTATTCTGGGGTGAGAACGACAAGAAATTCTACAGCACCCGTGCACTGGCAGTAGCTCAGGGACAGAAAGCCACTGAATTTACCAACGGAGTAATGAAATATGTGCTCTGGCTGAATCCAAACAGCATGACTTCTACCGGAACTGATCCTAATCCAAAAATCTCTCCCACTGTACGCAACCAGGTCTATCATGCCCATATCGATGCCTTCCTGCGTATGGGATTGCCCAACAACCCACTGAATCCGGCTGATCCGGACAACGTAGACAATCCGGACAATCCGATCAACGTGGAAGATCCGCTAAAAACCGATTTCACCTATCTTTCCGTGTCTGTGAAGGTATTGCCTTGGACCATACACAGCTACAGATATTCATTGACCGAACCGGGTACAATGTATTGATGAATAATTGGAAAGCAGTGGCTTACAATGCACTACACTGACACACGTACACCCGACTGCTGTCTGAGTAAATTCCCTTGATTCGGCGCTCCGACAGCAGGGACAAAGCGGAGAGGAGATTTGGTTTTCCTCTTCGCACAAAGAACAAAAACTGATAAAATTGACAAATATGAAGAGAAATCTGCACAGCAGGATAGTCGCCACACTTGTATCCGTCATCGGGGCATTCTTATTGGGTGGAGGTTGCGACTCAATGATATATGATGAAATGCTGGATTGCCCGCAAGGGGTTTATCTCAAATTTTATACCAAAACTCCTTGCGATGTAGACACACTCTATCCGGCCGATATCAAAGATGCAAATATCTATGTATTTGATTCGGAAAATAAGTTTGTGGCGGAATACAAAGCGTCCAATGTAACTCTCTCGTCGGACTATGAGTTCCTTATTCCCATCTATCCTCATGGGACTTACTCTTTTGTGGCCTGGGCGGGCATTAACGAACATTATGGCCTGCAGAACCTGAAACAGGGATTAACCACAAAAGAGGAACTGCTTCTCAGTCTGAAACAAACTGACGGCATCGCTGACAACCTGAATGGTACCACGCTCTATGTCGGCAACAGTGTGGATGTTTCACTGCCTGATCCGGAAAGCGTGCTGGGTGCCTACTATGCACATATTCCCCTTGGAATGACACGCTATACCAACCGCATAGAGGTGATTGTGGAAGGAATTGCCATACCTCAGAATTATCATGTGAATATAAACATGCGTAACGGCGATTATTCAATGAAAGGAAATATCCTGTCTACAGGAGAATTATTGCAGTATCCAGCTGAATACACCTATGGCAATCGTGTTTTATCGGCCAAATTCACCACACTCAAGCTGGAAAACGGATATGATGACCGGATAATTCTCATGGGAAAGGATAATAAGATTATATATGACGAGGAATTGCTGGCAACACTGCTGCTGCAGGTCCCTGATGTGAACCTGAATTGTGATCACGATTTTGTAATCCGGTTCAAGGTGCAAGAACAAACCTACGCGGTCACCGAAGTGTGGGTGAACGACTGGTTGATACATAGCTATGACACGGGTGTCGAGTCGGATTATTAAATAACCTGCCTGCATGGCATAAAATGGATAATCGTATGAAACATTATGCAATATTGCTGATCTTTTTAATACAGATATGTACGGGTTGTATCAACGACATTCCCACGAATTGTGAGGAAACAGACCCCAATGCCACGTTTATGAGTTTCCGGTCATCACAAATCACATTGCCCTCAAATTCAACAGAAGTAGAATCAATCACCATAGAATCGATACGCATCATGGTCTTCTCAAAAACAACCGGACTGATTGTTACCAACCAGTCATTTTCGGTAGGAGATCTTTCTCAGGCTACGTATGATTCAAGTACAGAAGAGTGGAGCATAGACTTCTCCAGCATCGTTGTGGAAACCAAACCGGGTGAAAGTGTTGTCTATGTCGTGTTAAATGAAAACATCATGAGCGTGAGCGGACAGACACTGAACGGTGCCCTCAACATGATTGATAACCTGGCTGAAATGCAAACGCTGGCAAAAACCCCCCTTACTTATACCGTGCCATTGAAAGTAGTGTATGGTAACAATGGAAAACCCGTTGAACCTCCTTTCATTATGTCTACCTTCGATGAGTTTGACATCCCGGCGGGATATACGTACGATTCGCCCTGGCATGCCGACTTGCGAGGTCCCTCTGAGTCACAGAAAGGGTTTGAACTGGATCGTACCATGGCGAAGGTAACCATCGATTCAATTTCCAGTTTTCCCATCTCAGGAGGTCCGCTTACAAATGACAGTCTCACCAGTTACATTTTTATCCTGAAAGTGGGACTTGCCAATGTACCCACGCAGTACCTCTGGTCACCCAACCGTTTACAGACAACTCCTCCAACTCCCAATCCATACACGGTGCCGGTGCCTCCTTACACGGGTAGTTATCAGTATATCGATTTTGAGCTGGAAGATACGACCTTGGGTTATTACGACCGGAACTGGAACGGCAGCATACAAATGAAGATCGATGCGCAGGCGTATGAAGTACAGGAATTGAAAAATTCGCGGATATGGTATACTGGTCTTGGTAGTGGAGCAGGCTCCTATACATTGGATAAATTCAATCTAGATGCCAATATAGCCAGTAATTACAACAATGTAAGCAAATGGTGCTTTCTGAGTTCTTATCCCGATACAAACAACGATGGCATTGGCGATCCCTATCCCATTGACCTGAATGCAGGAAATTTTCTCGCAATGGTCCAGTCAATGTATACCAATCCCGATCCAAATGACTATCTGCCTACCTGGTATGAGTTGATTGAACCGTATACCATTGTTCCAAAAATGACAGCTGCCTACTGGTCGATCAAAGAAAAAAATATTTCCTATTACATACCGGAACACATACTGACAAATAAAACAGATCCGGCTCAAGCTACCAGGCTACATGTAAAAGCAGCCAAAGCATTCATTCCTGACACCATCTCCAAAGAGCAAAGCACACACATTACCTGGGAGAATGCCACCTGGGGTAATTGGGTTTATGCCCTCACGCCGGGAGGGACTGAATTTTCCCTGGTAGGGGATGCCTTTAAAATCATGATGCGAACTATCTGGGATTATGAGCTGGATACAATCCAGGTCAACAACATACCCACAGTCATTGTGCGTCATTACTGGCGCGGAGGTATTCGCTATCGTTATGGCGATGTAAAGGGCACACTCACAGGCTCCCAATTTCTAAATATTTTAAACAGCACAGATATCAAGGATTTTTATCTTCCATTACGCAATACCCCCGCAAATCCCGTAGATTACAATGTATACCGGAACCACGAATACAAATTTTCGGTACATGCACTCGAACAGTGGATTCCCGTTGTACCATCCGGAACCTCCGGGACAAGAAATGCAACAGACAATGCAGAAGGAAGCAGCTTCATACTATGGTTAAACGACAGATAAAGGATTTTGTATGTATAAATCAGAATTTAATCACAGGATATCTTACCGATCCGGTATCCAAAGCGAATCGGGAATTTACGGAAATGTGAGGGAGTGTATTTTACTCTTCAAAAATGGTACACAAAAGGTTATTTCGAATGAGAACGAGAATGGAACGCTGACTGTAAATATTCTATGCCATCTGGCAAAAGAGAATAATTTCGTGGAGTCAGTCATAAATAACTATGATTATACGGATAGATTAGACGATCTTTCAGAAAAATGCGGATTTAATTCAATAAAAACATTTACACGTCATTTTAAAAAGAATTTTAATGAAACACCCAAACAATGGATGCTGTCCATAAAAAAAGAAGCGTTGCTGGATTATCTCAGAAACACCGACTATCCGTTAAAACAAATAGCAGCAGACCTGGGATTTTCCAATCTCTCACACCTGTCTGATTTCTGTTTGCAAAAAACAGGAAAGCGTCCCGATGAGCTTAGAAAAAAAATCATTGACAGAAGCGGTTAAAAACATTTCCGTAACCCACTTTCAAGACGTATCTTTGCAGCCTTAAATAAAATTACAGATATGGTATTGGTTGACGGATTAACCGTTGAGTTCGGTGGCACCACATTGTTTTCGGATATTTCTTTTGTCATAAACCCCAAAGATCGTATAGCCCTGATGGGTAAGAACGGTGCCGGGAAATCTACCTTGTTAAAGATTCTGGCCGGAGTACGGGAACCGACACGGGGAAGGGTTTCCAAACCCAGGGATTTCACCGTGGCATACCTGCCGCAACATCTGATGACTGAAGATGAACGAACCGTCTTCGAAGAAACAACTCAGGCTTTCTCACACATCCACCAGCTGGAAGAGGAGATTGAACGTATCAACAATGAACTGACGCTACGTACCGACTATGAGTCGGACGCCTACATGCAACTCATTGAACAGGTAGCTGCATTGAGTGAAAAATTTTACGGTATTGAAGAGATCAACTACGATGCCGCGGTAGAAAAGACGCTGCTGGGGTTAGGCTTTCAGCGGATCGACTTCAACCGGCCAACCGCTGAATTTAGCGGCGGCTGGCGCATGCGCATCGAACTGGCAAAAATCCTTCTGCAGGATCCCGATCTGATTTTGCTGGATGAGCCCACCAATCACCTCGATATCGACTCGGTGGAATGGTTTGAAGATTTTCTCATCAACAGTGCCAAAGCAGTCGTCGTTATTTCTCACGACCGGGCTTTTGTGGACAACATCACCAACCGCACCATTGAGGTGACCATGGGGCGCATTTATGACTACAAGGCCACCTACTCACACTATCTGACGTTGCGTGAAGAGCGCCGCGAGCAACAACAAAAGCAGTACGACGACCAGCAGAAGATGATCACCGAGACCAGGGAGTTTATCGAACGGTTTAAAGGTACCTACTCGAAGACGCTACAGGTGCAGTCGCGGGTAAAAATGCTGGAGAAACTGGAACTGGTGGAGGTAGATGAGGTAGACCGGTCGGCATTGAAACTCCGATTTCCACCGGCCCCCCGTTCGGGCAGCTACCCCGTAATAGCCGAAGATGTAAGCAAATCGTATGAAGAAAAACTGGTTTTCAATAATGTAAGTTTCACCATCGAACGGGGTGAGAAGGTGGCCTTTGTCGGCCGCAACGGCGAGGGGAAATCCACGCTGGTAAAATGTATTCTGGGCGAAACGGGCTTCGGCGGTGCCCTGCAGCTGGGTCACAATGTTCAGATCGGATATTTTGCACAAAACCAGGCATCGCTGCTCGATGAAGAGCTGACCGTTTTTCAAACCATCGACGACATCGCCGTGGGCGATATCCGCACGAAGATCCGTGACATCCTGGGTGCGTTCATGTTTGGCCGGGAAGAGATCGACAAGAAGGTGAAAGTCCTTTCGGGAGGTGAACGCACACGGCTGGCCATGATCAAGCTGCTGCTCGAGCCGGTAAACCTGCTTATTCTGGATGAGCCGACAAACCACCTCGATCTGAAAACCAAGGATATCCTGAAACAGGCAATGATCGATTTCGACGGAACACTCATCGTGGTGTCACACGACCGTGATTTTCTAAATGGCCTGACAGAGAAAGTGTATGAATTCGGTAACCAGAAAGTGACCGAACACCTCGAAGACATCTACGGCTTCCTGGCCAGAAAGAAAATGGAAAACCTGCGAGAGATAGAACGGAAATAACCCAATAAAAAAACCGCATTCCTGCGGTTTTTTTTTGTGATCCGCCTGGGGCTCGAACCCAGGACCCCATCCTTAAAAGGGATGTGCTCTACCTGCTGAGCTAGCGAATCAGCCTAAATGCTTTCTTGCAAAAGCGAGTGCAAAGATAAAACCTTTATTTTATTTTTCCAACTGATCATGCGACAAAAAACCACTTTTTTTACTCTTTAAAGATAATTATTTCGGAATCAACTTCTTACTGCTATCCTTCTCAATCTCTTACCTAAAAAAGCTTAACGCTAATATTCCAGACCGCTGTCCTTCAAACCAATCCCACTATCCAAGCTGAAATCTAAATCCTGAAACCTGAAACCTGAATCCTGACAGCTGATCGCTGAGTGCTGACTGCTGACACCTAATTTTCCCTGATCCCTCTCAATACCTGTAATGCTCCGGCTTGTAGGGCCCATCCACCGGTACACCGATATAATCGGCCTGATTCCGTGTAAGGGTTGTCAGTTTCACACCTATCTGTTCCAGATGCAACCGGGCCACTTCTTCATCCAGCTGCTTCGGCAGGCGATACACGCCAACCTCATAATCATGTTGCCAAAGGTCGATTTGCGCCAGTGTCTGGTTGGAGAAAGAGTTGCTCATCACAAAGGAGGGGTGCCCCGTGGCACATCCAAGGTTCACCAGGCGTCCTTCGGCGAGGAGGAATAGAGAATTGCCGGCAGGAAAAGTATACTTGTCCACCTGTGGTTTGATATTCAGATGAGTGATTCCAGGGAAATTTACCAGTTTATCCACCTGTATCTCGTTGTCGAAATGACCGATGTTGCAGACGATGGCCTGATCCTTCATCTGCTGCAAATGTTCAATGGTCACCACATCGCGGTTTCCGGTTGTGGTCACAAAGATATTGCCCTCTTTCACCGCTTCCTCCATGGTGGTCACCTGAAATCCTTCCATCGCAGCCTGCAGGGCGCAAATGGGATCGATTTCCGTCACGATCACCCGAGCGCCATAGGAGCGCATCGATTTGGCACAACCCTTGCCCACGTCGCCGTAACCAAGCACCACGACCACCTTGCCTGCAATCATCACATCGGTGGCCCTTTTGATGCCATCGGCGAGTGATTCACGGCAGCCGTAGAGGTTATCGAATTTCGACTTGGTGACCGAGTCGTTTACATTGATCGCCGGTACAAGCAACTCACCCCGCTCCATCATCTGGTAGAGACGGTGAACACCTGTGGTAGTCTCCTCAGAGATACCCTTCATCTCAGCAATGGTTCTGTGCCAACGTTGTCCGTCCTCTTTCAGGATACGATGCAGTGTATCAAGGATCACCTGTTCCTCGTGGTTCGATCCCTTCCTGTCTATCGTAGAAGCATCGTTTTCGGCCATATAACCCATATGCACAAGCAGGGAGGCATCGCCTCCATCATCCACAATGAGGTTGGGTCCCTTACCGCCGGGAAAACGGAGCGCCATCTCGGTGCACCACCAATACTCCTCCAGCGACTCACCCTTCCAGGCGTACACAGGTACGCCGGCAGCAGCGATGGCGGCGGCAGCATGATCCTGTGTGGAGAAAATGTTACAGCTGGCCCAGCGCACGTCGGCACCCAGCTCCACCAGAGTCTCTATCAGCACAGCCGTCTGAATGGTCATGTGGAGTGAGCCCATCACCCGGGCACCTTTCAGCGGTTTCTCCGTGGCATACTTTTTCCGTATGGCCATCAATCCGGGCATCTCATGCTCGGCAATGTCGATCTCTTTTCTTCCAAAACTGGCCAGACTGATGTCAGCCACCTTATACGGAAGATCGGAGGGAAAATTATTGTTCATATTGGTTCCTTTTTGATTTATCGATTTTTAAGTGTGTAAAGTTACAAAATTTACAGAATGTTTCTACCTTTGGTTTAATGAAAGGTTCAAAAAAGATATTCAGTGAATGCTGGATCGTCAGATGCTGGAGCTGCTGGTTATCGGTTTTTACCTCTGGTATCTGATAGAATGGAGTATCCTTCTGATTCGTTACCGGGACTGCTTTAAGGCATATCGGCACATAGGTTTCGAGAAGGAAGCTTACGACAACGAAGGAGATCTGCAGTATCTGAAACGACGAAAAAGGTATGCTTTTAAAAAATATCTTGTATGAGAAGAACTTATCTGTTACTTATTTTTGCCACCTTGTTTTTAAATATGTGTGCGCAGGGAAATCAAAATAATACAACCCAAATAAAACCAAATATAATGGAATACAATGCATTGACTCCCGACGAGGAGCGGGTAATCCTGCACAAGGGAACAGAACGTCCCTTCACCGGAGAATACCTGAATAACAGAGAGGCTGGCACCTATCTCTGCAAGCGGTGTAACGCCCCACTCTACCGCTCGGTGGATAAATTTGAATCGGACTGCGGATGGCCTTCCTTCGATGATGAGATTGAAGGCGCCGTGAAACGGGTGCGCGATGCCGACGGCCGACGCACCGAGATTATCTGCAACAACTGCGGGGCACACCTGGGACATGTCTTTTTGGGTGAAGGATTTACCGAAAAGCAGACACGGCATTGTGTGAATTCCATCTCCATGAAATTCCTGCCAGCAAAACAGGATGGTCAGGCAACGGGTTACTTTGCATCGGGCTGCTTCTGGGGAACTGAATATTTCTTTATGAAAGCATCAGGGGTGAAACAAACCAATGTGGGCTTCATGGGAGGCCACGTGAATAATCCCACCTATGAACAGGTATGTCAAAAAAATACAGGACATCTGGAGACCACTGAAGTGATTTTTGATCCGGAGAAAACCAGCTACGAGGAGATGGTAAAACTCTTCTTCGAAACACACGATTTCACACAAACAGACGGACAGGGACCTGATATCGGACCACAATACCGTTCCTGCATCTTCTATGTCGATGAATCACAAAAAGCAATTGCTGAAAAGTATTTCGACATACTCCGTGGAAAGGGATATCGTGTGGCTACCATGCTTAAACCTGCCACTACCTTCTGGAAAGCAGAAGATTATCATCAGCAGTATTACGAACACAAAGGCTCCACGCCTTATTGTCATAAATACACGAAAATTTTTTAAAATAAAAATTGATTTCTAAAAATAAAGTTCATTCCGAAAACAATTCAATAGATGAGACGTTTTATCAGTGTCGTTTAGAGATAAAGTATTTTATGTTTAATTAAAAAAGAAAAAGTTATGAAATTATTTCGTTCTTTATCAATGGCTTTATTGGTACTCGCACTGGGTATCGGAGCAACGTCATGTAACAACGTGAGTGATGCAGAAGTACAAAGCAATGCACAGCAGCTTCTCGCTTCCAACCCTGAATTGGACAACGTCCTGGTAACAGTAGAAAACCAGGTCGCTACCCTGACAGGAACTGTGGCAGACGATGCAACGAAGAGTTATGCCGAGAGCACCGTGGCAGGAGTGGAAAATGTGAAATCTGTTGTCAATCAGATTGAGGTTGTTCCTGCTGCTCCCGACTATACTTCACTCGATGAGTCGATTAATGCAGCCCTTGCTGATCTGCTTAAGGAATATAATAAGGTTACCGCTACCGTAAAGGATGGGGTAATTCAACTGAAGGGAGAGATCAAAAAAAGTGAACAGTCCGGTTTACTGGAAAAACTGAATGCATTGAATCCGATCCAGATTGTGGACAGCACGACCGTAAAATAGGCCATTGTAGCACCCGGCATGCCAATCAATAAAACTATCACTCTTTGGATGGAATTATTGAAGTAAACTGATTATCTGCCGGGAAGTGATAAAAAGAAAAAAGTTGTCGGGAAAACTCCGGCAACTTTTTTTGTACCCTATCTGATGAAAAAATCGGCGTGGATATACTCCATGAAAAAGCCCCCAGAATTACTCCTGAGGGCTTTGTAAAGGACGGCGGCTACCTACTCTCCCACGTGATGCAGTACCATCGGCGCCATTGGGCTTAACTTCTCTGTTCGGAATGGGAAGAGGTGGAACC